>ENA-OPVV01000065-OPVV01000065.1-human-gut-metagenome-genome-assembly--contig:-NODE-65-length-95032-cov-3.178928_pt1 | contig 95032 bp, 93 predicted proteins | sample MGYA00241500_ERZ501992 | MGnify/ENA primary metagenome ERZ501992 (study PRJEB25962, sample SAMEA2043052) | human gut metagenome | biome: human gut; feature: human-associated habitat; material: faeces...
TGATGATTTCGCCGGTATCAGGATCAATGACTGTTGCAGGATCACCTGCCCAGTCAACTTCAACCTGCTCACCGGGTTTACGGTTGATATGCATGGTAGCACGATGCTTCTGCTCATCCTGCTGGATGTGATAGCAGAACTGTGAATACATGAGTGGTTCTTCACCATTGGCACGGCAATCCTCCATGTATTCCGTCCATAGGAGTTTTTTGCTTACGCCGTTGCGAAGCAGCTCCTTGCGAATGTAAGCATAGTCAGGCATCCGCTTGTTGGCAGATACCTTGCTCTCTTTAGAGAACATGAGTCTTTGAAGCTCTGTGTCGTTCATCGAATCATCGAGTGGCCAAGAGATATTTAGTTCTCTGGCACGTTTTTGAACTTTGACGACAGTTTTTTGTGAAACCCCACAGCTTGCCATGATGTTACGCTGTGAGAATCCCAATCCGGTAAGCCGGATGATTTCTCGATATTGGGTCATAATCGTGACCTCCTTATAATGAATTTACACTAAAAGTGCATAACATCATTATAAGGTTTTAGGAAAAATGCGATTCCCTTTTTGCCGGAATCGTGATTCCGTAAAAAACGGAATATTGATTTCCGTACGCCGGACAGGTGATGGATTTCACCCCGGATTATTCAGCATGTATGTCGTTGGCTATTTTTACACCAATAATATGGTTTTCAGATAGAAAAAATATGGATATCTACAGTTTATTTGGAAATATAGGATTTGTATTAGTACTTAACAAGGAAGTAAATCAAATAAAAAATAGTGCCAGACTAAAAGAAAACCTTCAGAAAATTCTAGGTCTTGATTGTTATCATAAGACATGGATCACAATATCGAAAACAAAAGATGAAGAAATTACATTGACTATGTTATTTTTCAGTAAAAAGGAATTTGCCTGCTTTGAACGAAAAATTGATAAGAAGTATATAGTAGAAAAGGAAAATGGATTTGGAACATTGGTTACTATGCAAATACGAGGAGGTATTATATGAAAACGATAAAAATACAGCACTTATTTGGTAGATTTTTTATATTTTTCTTGCTGTTAATTGTGGTAGTATTTGCTGAGGAATATTCAATTAATAGGTTGTGCTTGAATATAAATGGATTTCCATTTATTTTTATGAATGCATTTATGATTGTAGGAATAGCATATATTTATCAAAAAGCAACAAGGAAATTATTCATAAAGGAATTTGAGTATGAGATATATGAAGATTTCTTCTATATTGATGGGAATAAATATGAATATCAAGATGTAATAAAATGTGAAATTCATTATTTCGATTATTTTTTTATAAATGTATTGTGTTTGCATATAGACATGAAAAACACCTCTAAAAGCACCATTTTGTTATATTCAGAAGACTTGGATGAAGGAATAGACTGTAAAGACATTCAATTGTTTAAGTTTTATGAATCAGTTAGCAAACATTTGAGAATCAGCTAACTATTGACAGATAGGGTTGAAAGAAAATAATAGGCTTGCTAGGATATAATTAGTGAGCCTATTATTTAATGTGGTGTTTTCGCAGGAGTAATATACAGCGGAACACATAAAAACTGTCTGAGGATTATTTTAGAAATTCCGAATCCGACGGATTATATGAACATTGTTTCGTATTATGCCGGGGATTGTATTCTGAAAATATTGTTCTCATCGTATAGAAATCTCCTTATTATTCAATCAGTTCACCATATCACTTTTATTTTGTGTTATACTGTTTATGGATTTTTCATGGATTACTTAGTTGGGAGTATGTCATATATTTCATTTTGCGTTACTAACTTCTTATTTGAAAAATAGTAAAATATGTAGGAAGTAATAAGATGCTACATAATGGAGAGAAAAATTATGATACGAGAAATTGAGAATAGAAGAAGTATAAGAAAATATAAGCAGGATAAGATTGACAGGAATTGTTGCGGTTGGCTTTGCCGATGAAGCTCCGGCTAAAAGACCAAGGAAACCATTGGAAGAAATCGTTGAGTACAGATAGGAAAATCGGATTGAACAAAATCTTTAATATAATGTGTTTGTCATTTGAAAATAAGAAAATACTTAAAAATTAGTTATATAAATACTGCACAAGATTTTGGAAAAAGTGTGACAGTGTCTCACCAATTCATAACTAAACCAGATGTATTAGTGAGTAATCTTTCATTTTCACATATTCGAGAAATAATGGTGTTGGAGCTCTTTTATCAGGAAAGGGATAATGAAAAGATATGATATATTTAAGTAGTTTTAGATTAAGTAAAAGAAAAGTGAATAATCCTAATATTTATCCCTACAATGTATTCCGGGATAAGTATATTGAACCATTTGTTTTTAGACCTATCACTGTACTTTATGGGAACAATGGCTCAGGTAAATCAACACTTTTAAATATTATAGCCAATTGCTTACAACTAAAAGGGAAAGAATATGCAACGAGCAATTCATTTGGAAGCGTTGATTACTGTGGTTCGTTTTCCAGAGAATGTTTCTATACTTTGGGGGAAGATGATTATGGAAATACAATAAATAAATTACCGGAAAACAGCCGATATATTAAAAGTGAAGATATATTGTATGAGATTAAGAAGATACAACAAAAGCAGATATTATCAGATGGCATGGAGTATGATTACGTTAAGAGAGGTATGTCTTTACTTGAAGCAAAAAAATTTTTAGCATCTAAAGAAGGGTGTAAGCAGGAAGAATATATAAAATTTGCACAGGAAAAATATTCTAACGGAGAGACATCAATGCAATATTTTGAGGAGTATTTACAACCAGATGCATTATATTTGTTGGATGAACCGGAAGTTTCGCTTTCACCTGCGAATCAGGTTATGTTAGCAGAGGAAATTAATAAAATGGCAAGGTTGTTAGAATGCCAGTTTATTATTGCAACGCATTCACCATTTATGCTTGGAACATTAAATGCTAAAATATACAATCTTGATACGAAAGAGTATGATGTTACAAAATGGAGTGATTTGGATAATGTACGATATTTTTATAATTTCTTCAAAAAACATGAAGATGAATTTAAAGTCTAAATACCTAAATATTAGTTCAATTTAAAGGAGGATATTACATGCACAACGAAAATTATTCAATAATATTCAGTAGTATGACAGGCAACACACGTAAGCTGGCTGATAAAATTTATGAAATACTGCCAAAGGAGAGCTGTGATTATTTTGGCACGGCTGATGCGCAGGGGATAAAATCCGAATTGCTATACATTGGATTTTGGACGGACAAGGGAAACGCGGATAGCGATACATTAGATTTCTTATCTAAATTGAAAAATAAAAAGATATTTCTGTTCGGAACAGCCGGTTTTGGAGGAAGTGATGCATATTTTCAAAGGATTCTTGGCAATGTTAAAAGCGCCATTGATTCAAGCAACACTATTGTAGGAGAATATATGTGTCAGGGCAAAATGCCACAGTCTGTGAGGGAACGCTATGTGAAAATGAAAGAAAACCCGGAGCATCCGGATAATATTGATGCGCTGATTGAAAATTTTGACAAGGCTTTGTCGCATCCCGATGCAGATGATATGGAGCAATTGAAAAATATGATTATTTAGCAGGAGGTATTATATATGTACAATTTCACATTCAACATTCCAACAAAAATTCATTTCGGAAAGGATACCATTTCGAGCTTATCAGAGCTCAAGGCATATGGCAGCAAGGTGCTTTTAGTGTACGGAGGCGGCTCTATAAAGAAAAACGGTCTCTACGATACCGCAATGAAGATCCTTAAGGATGCGGGGCTGACCGTGTTTGAGCTTAGCGGAGTGGAGCCAAACCCAAAGATTGAGACAGTCAGAAAGGGTGTTGAAATCTGTAAAAATGAGGGTATCGACATGGTGCTTGCAATAGGAGGCGGCAGTACAATTGATTGCTCAAAGGTTGTTGCAGCAGGTGCAAAGTATGATGGTGATGCATGGGATCTGGTGCTTGATGGCTCAAAGGTCAAGGCGGCACTTCCGATATTTGATGTGCTTACTCTTTCCGCAACAGGAACAGAGATGGATCCTTTTGCTGTTATCTCTGATATGTCTAAAAATGAAAAGTGGGGAACAGGATCGCCGTATATGGTGCCAACCATGTCAATATTAAATCCTGAATATACTTTTTCAGTATCAAAAAAACAGACCGCAGCAGGAACCGCAGATATGATGAGCCATACAATGGAGAATTATTTTTCTATGGAGAATGCTGACTGCCAGAAATTTATGGCGGAGGGATTGTTACGCACAATGATTAAAAATGGACCGGCTGCTCTCGCACAGCCTGATAATTACGAGGCCAGAGCCAACCTGATGTGGGCAGGCACACATGCAATCAATGGTGTTGTGGGCGATGGCTGCTCACCGGCATGGTGCGTACATCCTATGGAACATGAGCTGAGCGCTTTCTATGATATAACTCACGGAGAGGGACTTGCAATACTCACACCGGCGTGGATGGAGCACATACTAAATGACGACACACTTCCGATGTTTGTGGAGTTTGCAAAAAATGTCTGGGGACTTTCCGGTGATGATGACTATGCACTTGCACACGCAGGCATTGATGCACTGAAGAAATTCTTCTTTGAGACAATGGGCATTCCGGCAAATCTAAGAGCTGTGGGAATCACAGACGACAGGAATTTTGAGGTGATGGCAAAGAAGGCCTGCGAGGGTTCAAAGGGATCGTTTGTACCGCTTAGCAAGGACGATATTGTGGAAATTTACAGAGCGGCATTCTAATAAGCGTGGAGCCTGGACATACCGGGCTCCACGCTTATTTTTATGTTTAAGAATTATTGACGTATAGATTCAATCAGTGCAGAAATGGCCTTGATTTGGCTAGGTGTCAGTCCATTGGTGTCTAGTAAAATTGCGGGCATATCATTACTTTTCCCAAGTAAGTAGTCTGTGCTGCATTTATACAGATACGATAGAGAAAGAAGAATTTCTGCACTGGGTGTGCGTTCTCCGGTTTCATAACCGGAAATGATGCTTGGTGATATGCCTAATAGCTCTGAAACCTGTTTTTGTGTTAATTTATTCTGAATACGCAATTCTTTTAGTCTACCAGCTAAATTCTTTATCATACTCTTTTAGCGAACCTCCACACTTTTAGTGTACATATTTTAATATTGAATTCTACGCAATAGGGGTTGTTTTATACATATAAACTACACTTTAAGTGTTGACATGCTACACTTTAAGAGATACAATGCACTAGAAGAAAATTTAGTTTTTATACATGAGAGGTCAGAAATGGACGACTATAGAAACAAAAAAAGACAAAAAATGAGAGCAAGAAGAAGGCGTGCACAGAGGATTAAAATGACAGGTATGTGTATTGCTACACTAATTGTGTTTATTTTTATAGTGTTCCTTGCAATAAGTAATTTGTCAAAGATAAAAAAGAATGTAACCTTAGAGGCAGGTAGTGAAATCAACATTAAAGATTTCCTGAAAAAGGAAAATGCAGATGCTAAGTTTGTGACTGACGTTTCACAGATTAATACAGGAAACATAGGCAGCCATGAAATTGTTGTAAAGGTTGGAAAAAAAGAATATACATCAAAATTGACAATTGAAGATACAAAAGCACCTACTGCAAAGGCAAATGATGTGACGGTTAATAAAGATGGACAAATTGAGGCAAACCAGTTTGTGACGGATATAAAGGATGCAACAAAGGTTGATGTGAGCTTTAAGGATAAGCCCGATGTATCAAAAGACGGAGAGTCAGAAGTGATAATCGTGTTAACTGATGAAGGAAAAAATCAGAAAGAGGTAAAAGCTAAACTAACGGTTGTGAGTGATTCGGAGCCACCTGTGATTGAGGGAGTTAAGGATATAACCGCATATATAGGTGAAACGGTCTCATATAAAAAAGATGTGACTGTGACTGACAATATGGATCAGAATCCAACACTTGATATTGATAACAGTAAAGTGAATCTGAATAAAGCAGGAACATATGAGGTTGTATATACAGCTACAGATAGTGCAGGAAATACATCGTCTGCATCATCAAAAATTACAATAAAAGAGAAGCCTAAGGGATATGTAGATAAAGAAGACGTATATGCTCTTGCGCAAAAGGTTGTTGACCAGATTACTAATGATTCAATGACTGATATGGAAAAAGCGTTTGCAATATACAGATGGACAAAAACAAACATAGGATATACGGGAACATCCAACAAAGATAGCTGGACAATCGGAGCTTATCAGGCATTTACGAAAAAATCAGGAGACTGTTTCAATTATTATGCAGCAGCAAAAGCTATGCTTGATGTTTGTGGAATACAAAATGTTGATATAGTGAAAAGTGATACTTCACATTCAGCACATTATTGGAGCCTGATAAATCTTGGAGATGGCTGGTATCATTTTGATGCAACTCCAAGAAAAGGTGGAGGAAATTTTTTCATGTTGACGGATGCAGAACTGGCAGCATATTCTACCAAGCATAAAAATAGTCATATTTTTGATTCTTCGCTGTATCCTGAACGAGCGACTGTATCAGTACAGGACAAAATAAATTATGCAAAGGGAACGATAAACAAATAAGGTGGAATAAATGAGACTTGGTATAATTGGTGGTCTTGGACCGATGGCTACTGCCTATTTTATGGAACTGCTTATTAATATGACCGATGCAAAATGTGATCAGGATCATCTGGAAATGATTATTTATAATTGCCCATCAATACCGGATAGAACTGCATATATCTTAGGAAAAAGTAATGCAAATCCTGTTGTTCCGATTATAAAAATCGGGAAAAAACTAAAGGAACAGAATGTGGATTGTATATCTATTCCGTGCATTACAGCACATTATTTTCATGATGAAATAGAAGAAAAAACGGGCTGTAAGGTGATTCATGCTATTCGGGACACCTCATATATGTTAAAAGAGGCGGGATTAACGAAAATAGGGATAATGGCTACTGATGGTACAATTCAAAGTAGAATTTTTCAAAATGAAATAGAAAAGAATGGAATGCATGGACTTGTACCGGATAAAAAATATCAGAGAATAGTGATGGATATTATATATAAGGATATAAAGGCGGGAAAGATTCCTGACATTGAAAAGTATAATGTTGTAGCCACGCATTTGAAAAACAAGGGAGCTCAGGTAATTATCCTGGGATGTACAGAGCTTTCATTACTGAAAAAACAATATGATATTAAAACAGGAGTCATAGATGCAATGGAGGTTCTTGCAAAATCATCATTAATACAGTGTAACAAAAGAGTTAAACCGAAATACAATAAGCTGTTTGTACCATTCAACTAAAGTATTTTGATATGAAGTATAGGAGAAAAAGATGCAAATTACAAATGTTTTGGAATACCTGGAAAATACAGTAAAACGAGTTCCGGATAAGACTGCCTATGCAAATGAAAATATGGAAATGACATTTGGTGAGGTATACCATGATAGCAGAGCTATCGGAAGTTATTTGGCAAATAACAATTATTATAAAGAACCGGTAGTAGTTTTTATGAAAAAGCATCCACATGCTATTACAGCATTTTACGGATGTGTTTATGGTGGCTGCTATTATGTGCCTATAGATGATGAAATGCCGGAATTCAGGATTAGACTTATTTTTGAAAACCTACATCCAAGAGTAATGATATGTGATGATACAACAATAAATGCCGTTGAAAAATTTGATTATAATGGAGAAATTCTATTATATGATCATGTAAGAAAAAATGAAATTTCAGATGAGCAGTTATTGGGAATAAGGGATAGACAGCTGGATACGGATCCTATTTATATAGTGTTTACTTCAGGTTCAACAGGAGTTCCTAAGGGTGTTGTAGCATGCCACAGATCGGTTATAGATTATATAGAGAATCTGTCTGAGGTGTTATGCTTTAATGAGAATACAAGATTTGCAAACCAGACACCGTTATATTTTGATGCGTGTCTTAAGGAACTATATCCGACATTGAAATTCGGTGCTACAACATATATTGTTCCCAAAAGTTTGTTTATGTTTCCAATAAAACTGGTTGAATTTTTAAATGAGTATAAGATAAATACTGTTTGCTGGGTTGTGTCAGCATTGACCATGATATCAGCATTTAAGACCTTTAACAAGATTAAACCTGAATATTTGCATACTATAGCGTTTGGTAGTGAGGTATTTCCTATTAAGCAGTTGAAAATATGGAGAGAAACTTTGCCAAAAGCCAGATTTGTAAATTTGTATGGGCCAACAGAAGCAACAGGAATGTGTTGTTATTTTGAGGTGGACCGAGAGTTTGAGTTGGATGAGGTGGTGCCGATTGGACGACCATTCCATAATACAGAAATATTATTGCTGGATGAGAATAATAAGCTGGTAGAAGATGGAAATGTTGGTGAGATCTGTGTCAGAGGAACTTCATTAACATTGGGATATTACAATAATTTTGAAAAGACTAGTGAGGTATTTGTGCAGAATCCTCTCAATTCGAGATATCCTGAATTGATATATAAGACGGGAGATTTAGGAAAAAGGAATGAAAGAGGTGAACTGATATTTGTATCAAGAAAGGACTATCAGATTAAGCACATGGGACATCGAATCGAGCTTGGTGAGATAGAGGTAAATGTCAATATGATTGAAGAAATATCCACATCATGTGCTGTTTACGATAAGGAAAAGGGAAAGATAGTTTTATATTATATCGGAGAACTTGAACCTGATAAATTGGTTAGGCTCCTTAAAGATAAGCTTCCAAGGTACATGATTCCGAATAAAACAGAAAAGCTGGAGCAGATGCCATTAACAGCAAATGGGAAAATAGACAGAGTATTTTTAATGAAAAAAGCACAGGAAAGATAAAGGAGAAAAAAGATGAACGAATTATTAGAAATTTTAAAGGAATTACACCCGGATGTAGATTATGAAAATTGTACAACACTGATTGATGATAAGATACTTGATTCCTTTGACATAGTTTCAATTATATCTGAGGTAAGTGATTCATTTGATGTTGCAATTCCGGCAGAGGAGATTATTCCGGAGAATTTTAATTCTGCAAAAGCCTTGTATGATTTAATAGTAAGATTAGAGGATGAATAAAAGATATGCTGTTTACATCTTATAGCTTTATAGCATTCATGACAATAGTTTTTGTCCTGTATTATCTGGTGCCAAAATCGTGTCAGTGGCCTTTATTATTGGTATTTAGTTATATTTTTTATTTCATTGCCGATCCAAGATATCTGATATTCATACTGGTGACGACAATATCAACTTATTTGATAAGTCTTAAAATGAATCAGATTAATATGGCGCAGGATAAGTTTATTAAAGAATTCAAGGGAAATTTAAGCAGAGAGCAAAAAAAGAATTATAAAAGCCATATGAAACATAAAAAATGGATATGGCTTTTGATATGTCTTTTCATAAATATTGGTATATTAAGCGTAACGAAATATACTAATTTTGTGATTCAAAATATTAATGATATGCTGCATGGAGTTTCCGGTTTACATACTGTCAATATGATTGTACCGATGGGAATTTCATTTTATACATTTCAGACTATGGGATATATAATTGATGTGTATAGAGGAAAACAGAGTGTTGAAAAGAATTTCTTTAAGCTGGCATTGTTTGTTTCATTTTTTCCACAATTGGTTCAGGGACCGATAAGCAGATTTCATGATTTATCGGAGACATTATTTTCAAAGCATTATTTTGAAAGCAATGTGGTAGTATCAGGTTTGATGCGGATTTTGTGGGGATATTTCAAGAAAGTTGTTATTGCAGACAGAATTATTACAGGAGTAACAACTCTGATACACAGTCCTTCTGAATATCAAGGAGCATATGTGTTTATCGCCATGTTGTTTTATGCATTCGAGTTATATTGTGACTTTACCGGTGGTATTGATATTACGATTGGTATAGCAGAGGTTATGGGTATTCGTGTGACAGAAAACTTTAATCTTCCATATTTCTCAAAAAATATCAAAGAATATTGGAACAGATGGCATATAACTATGGGTACATGGTTTACAGATTATATTTTTTATCCTATTTCAGTATGTAAACCTATGCTTAATTTGTCTAAATTTTCAAGAAAACATTTTGGCGAGGTAATTGGTAAGCGAGTGACAGTGTATTTGTCAGCCTTTGTAGTATGGTTTACAACGGGATTATGGCATGGTGCAGCATGGAACTTCATCGTCTGGGGATTAATGAACTTTGTTGTTATTATGGTCTCTCAGGAACTGGAACCTTTATATGAAAAGTTTCATAAAAGATTTAGTGTAAAAGGTAAAGTTCCATATGAAGCATTTCAGATTCTAAGAACATTTTTATTGATGAGCTGTATAAGAATGTTTGATTGCTATAGAGATGTTCCTTTGACTTTTAAGATGGTTGGAACAATGTTTACAAAGTTCAATATAGGTGAATTATTTAATGGTTCGCTGCTTTCTATAGGGCTTAGTGTGGCTGATTATGTTGTACTTATAGTGGGATTTATAGTAGTTTTTACAGTGAGTCTTTTTAAGGTAAGAGTAGGAAATGTGAGAACGGTTTTATTACAAAAACCTCCAATTGTTTATTTTGGAATTATGGCTGTTATGATTATGCTTATTATAGTGTTTGGCGCATATGGTATAGGCTACGATTCGTCTCAGTTTATCTACAATCAGTTTTAAGGAGAGTGCGATGAGAAGAAAAAAAATAACAGCATGCATTTTGGTTGCTGTCCTGCTTATTGGAGCTCTGTATATTGTTCAAAGGCTTCTGGTTCCCAAATATCAGACAGGAATAGTTGAAGGCTCTATGGTTGAAGAATACTATAAGGATAGGTCAGATCACGAAGTTTTATTTGTGGGCGATTGTGAGGTTTATGAGAATTTTTCCACCATAGAATTATGGAGAAAATATGGAATAACAAGTTACATCAGAGGAAGTGCACAGCAATTAACATGGCAGTCATATTATTTATTAGAGGATGCCTTGAAACATGAGACTCCTAAAGTGGTGGTGTTTAATGTTTTGGCATTAAAATATAATGAGCCTCAGAGTGAAGCTTATAACAGAATGTCTATAGATGGGATGAAATGGTCTATGTCAAAGGTAAATGACATTAAGGCTTCTATGACAGATGAGGAAAATTTTGTTGATTATATTTTTCCGCTGTTGAGATATCATTCCAGATGGTCTGAGCTTACAAAAGATGATGTGAAACATATTTTTTCCAAAGACAAAGTGACTCATAATGGATATTATATGCGTGTTGATACAAAGCCACAACAGGAATTTCCGGATCCAACACCACTTACCGATTATAAGCTTGGCGATAAAGCAATGGGATATTTGCAGAAAATGACTGATTTATGTAAGGAAAAAGGGGTTAAGCTTGTACTTATAAAGGCACCTACAGAATATCCTTATTGGTATGAGCAATGGGATGAACAGGTGCAACAGTTTGCTGATGAAAATGATGTTGACTACATCAATTTTATTCCATTGCAAAATGATATAGGCTTGGATATGTCACAGGATACATATGATGCAGGTTTACATCTGAATACTACAGGCGCTGAAAAAATGGCAGATTATTTTGGAAAATATCTGGTTGAAAATTATAATTTAACTGATTACAGAAATGATAGTGAGTATGCTTCTATATGGGATAAAAAAGAAGCTGCATATGATTCTATGAAACAACAACAATATGATGAATTGAACAAATATGGTGAATTGAAGAGCTTTGGTGCAAATGCGATTCAAAATTAGGAGGAAGAACGATGAAGAAAATTATTTCAATAATGTTATGTATTATGCTTTCAGTATCTATGATGACAGCATGTGGAAGTAAAGAGTCCGACAATGATAAAAAAGATGTTGGTTCTGAGACAAAACAGGATGTATTTACATATGATTTAAAGGGTGTAACAGTTGCCATGAATGAAAACATGGAGCCATTGGTAAAAAAACTTGGGGATGCAGATAATTACTTTGAATCTGATTCCTGTGCTTTTCAGGGAAAGGATAAGGTATATACTTATGGAAGTGTTAAGATAACAACATATCCTAAAGATAACAAGGATTATGTTTATACAATAGAATTACTTGATGATACAGTATCAACACCGGAAGGAATATCAATAGGTTCTGATAAAAAGGCTGTTGAGGAAAAATATGGAGATGCTTCTGACTCAACTGAGACCTCGTATATTTACAAAAAAGGAGACAGCCAGCTTTCATTTATATTTGATGGAGATAACGTGTCTTCAATAGTTTATAATGCAATTACAGAGTAAAATACCAGTGAAGAAAACAAAAATAATAGCATGTATTTGCCTGATAGTTTTGATAGTGGTGTGCAGTGTTTTAAGCACTAAGGAAATCAGTAAACATAAGAACGATTCGAGTCAAAATGTATCTGATGATATAAATATTCAGAAAAAGACTACAATTGAGACGTCAGAACTACAAGAAAAAAAATCAGATATATTTGTACCATCAACAGATGATAAAACGGTAGATGTATCTTCTGATAACAACATTGTAAGCCAATATGCAGTGCTGGTTAATGCAGACGATGGAACTATTACTGCTTCAAAGAATGCAAATGAAAAAATGTATCCGGCATCTATGACAAAGGTTATGACACTTTTGGTTGCAGCGGAGAAATTAAATAATGAGAGTCTTGGCCAGAAAATTGAAATTTCTATTGAAGCAACTGATTATTCTTTTAAAAACGACTGTAGTGCAGCAGGGTTTCTGGTTGGAGAGCAGGTTACTATTGAGGATTTATTAAATGGAATTATATTGCCTTCAGGTGCTGAGGCTGCGTATCAGGCCGCAATTATGACATCCGGAACATTGGAGAAGTTTGTGGATGATATGAATAAAAAAGTACAGGAGCTGGGAATATCACAGACGACACATTTTTCAAATCCTGTAGGGATATTTGATGAAAATAATTATAGTACAGCATGTGATATGGCGGTTATTTTACATGCTGCGATGGAAAATGAAATATGTAAAAAGGTGTTGTCAGCAAGAAATTATACAACTTCATGTACACAACAGCATCCGCAGGGAATAACATTTTCAAGTAAGTTTTTGAACCGAATAGATCGTAAATTTGGAAAAGGAAAAGTTGTTGGAGCGAAAACAGGATATGTAAATCAGTCACGATATTGTGCGGTAAGTATGTATGAAAGTGAAGCAAATAATAAATATATTTGTGTTACCGGAATGGCAGGGAAATCCTGGCAGACAGTATATGATCATATAGCCTTTTACCAAAATTATTGTAAATGAAGTGTATGCATTGGTTATTAGGGGGATAAATAAGCCATGTTACCGCCACAGCGGTGAGAACATGGCTTATTATTATGTCTTTATTTATCTTGATACACCTAGCTTTACCATGAGAGCCTCCTGCAAAACGCGGGATACGTTGATATGGGATTTCTCAGCTTCCTGATTAAGCCAATTAGGGAGAGTGACATTTCTTCGGACGGTTTTATTGTCGACCTTGCGGCGGTATTCATCAAAATCTATATCCACAAATGAAACATGACTAATACCAGTATTGTCAAAGGGACCGTTTTTGATGTCAATATCTGAAATATCACTTGGAACCGGAATTTCCATGCCAAGATCCTGTAATGTGATTCCGTTTGCTCCAATGGCGTCGCGAGCCATTTCTATAGCATCTGGTAGACCGAAGCCCTCTGTTAATATATTCATATCAGGAACATTAATAAGCACGGTGTCTTTTTTATCATTTAATTGTGTAAATATAACTGGATATACCTGTTTCATAATATAATATCCTCCATAAATTAATGTATATATAATATGTGATAAATTATAAATGCTATAATCCCCATTTACGTAAAATTGCTTTGGCAAGCATTTCGTTGATCTCTTTATGCCTCGGAATCTGCTCTATATCTGAACCCCGAACATATACATCATGATTACCGCCATGTCTTGAAAATTCAAATCCGGCAGCCTCTAGTTTCTTGATAAGCTCTCTTTGTTTCATAAATGCCTCCTCCATAATCATAATATACACATTAAGTGTGTATAAGTCAACGGCTTTTTTAAAACAAGATATTTAATCCAAGACGAAATATGATACAATTCAATTATTCAGCACTATAAGCTTTATTTCCTAGAGGCTAGGCTTAAAGTTTACATAAGGGAAATTTTAAAGAATTAATGATGAAATGTAACCCCCACCAAACAAATTCCTACATAATATATAGAAGGGAGGTTTGCAGAAAATGTACACACAGGAACAGATACTTGATATGTATTTTGATCGCAACCAGCAGGCTGTCAGTGCGACCTCGCAGATGTACGGAGCGAAGCTTACCCGGTTTGCAGACACTATGGTAGCACATGAGGATGCGCTGGAATGCGTAAATGACACATACATAGCAGCATGGAACAAGATACCGCCGGAGCGCCCTATGCGTTTCCTTTCCTGGCTTTACAGGGTATGCCGCAATATCGTCTGCGACAGGATTGACTGGAATAACGCTTCAAAGAGAAATTCCAACATGAACTGTATGCTTGATGAGCTTGAGGAGTGCCTTGCAGACAGCAATGCAAAATACGAGGGCGAGCTGTCGGACATTGGAAGGTGTTTATCGGATTTTCTGAACGGACTGGAGACGGAAAAGAGAGTGCTTTTCGTGAGACGATACTGGTATGGCATGACGATTGATGAGCTGGCAGATATGAGCGGCAGGAGCAAAAGCAGCGTAAAGACCACACTGTTTCGGATAAGGGCAGAGCTAAAAAAATATCTGGATGAGGAGGGCGTATATCTATGACGAAAAAGGATTTATTTGATGGTTTAAATTACATCGATGACCAAATAATTGAAGAAGCGCAGCCGACCGGAGAATCGGCCGGGTACAGTGATGAAATTTATGTAAAAAATCATGAAACCCATCACGGTGGAAAAGAAGACAAAAACAGGAAAAAGCACAAAAAATTTGCACGGGCAGCAAAAGCGCTTGCCACAGTGGCGGCAGTCCTTGTTGTTGCAGCACGGAGGTTGTGCGGCTTAATAACCGTATAGATGAGCTGGAGACAAAAACTGCAAATGTGATTTCACAGAATAATGCGCAGAATAATGTCTATGCAGGGATAAAGAGCGGTGCAAAGCTTGGGGATTATGAATCGGCCTCTGATTACGGGAAATTGTATGATGTGGCAAAAAAAGCTGAGGCTTCCATAAGGAATACTGCATCTGGAGACTTGCTGGAGAGTGCGGATGCAACAGGAATTACGTCTGATGCATCGTCTGCAAATAAGCAGGAGGCGGCAGCCAAAACAGAGTATTCAACCACCAACGTGATGACAGAGGGCGTTGATGAGAGTGATGTGGTAAAGACGGACGGAAAGTACATTTACATGGTCGAGGATGGTCAGATATCCATCACGGATATTTCAAATGGAAAGCCGGGGGAAGAGACGCTGTTTCGTCCTGATTTTGAGGTACCGTCAGATACTGTAGAGGAGCTTTATATCAGTGACGGAAAAATGCTTATCATATCAAACCATGCAGGCGATAAGGATGAGACTATATGCTATAGCTATGATATAGCTGACCCGACGAAACCGGTGCTTATAGGCAAAGCGCGTCAGGATGGATTTTACAATACATCGCGCAAAATTGGCAATACGGTATATGTTTTTTCAGACACATATATAAAGACCTCCGATATGAATAAAAATGTGGCGCTGCAGGAGGATAATCTGGAGAAATGGGTGCCTCAGGTAAATGGCAAAGTGATAAGCTATGACTGCTTCTATATAGGAGAGGATACATACTCAGGCACAGTTATTTCGAGCTTTGATGTGGATAAACCTGATAAGACGATAGATGCAAAATGCATTATGAATAATAGCGGCGAGGTATACGTTTCTAGCAATGCTATGTATCTGTATCATTCTGATTGGAGTGCAAGCCGTGAGCTTACCAAAATCAGCAGAATTTCGTTTGAGGATGGAGTGATGAAGACCGGGGAGACAACCTCAGTGAATGGTTATCTTAACGATAAATTCGCAATAAATGAGCAGGGAGGATATCTGTATGTGCTTCCAACCTCAAATACCGGCAGCCAGCCTGTCAATTCGCTTCATGTGCTGGATAAGGATATGAAGGAGGTCGGTGTGATAAATGAGATTGCGCGTGGGGAATGTATCTATGCGGCCCGCTTCGTTGGAAAGTACGTATATTTTATCACCTACAGGCAGACGGATCCGCTTTTTGTGGCAGATATATCCGACCCGACAGCACCAAAGCTTCTCGGAGAGCTCGAGGTGAGTGGATTTTCTGAGTATCTGCATATGTGGGATGATACGCATGTGCTTGGAATAGGCTATGGCGACTCGCAGCAGAGTAAGATAAAGCTTACGATGTTTGACGTGAGTGATCCGGCAAAGCCGGTTGAGGTGAGCCAGAAGCTTATCGACAATTCCAATAGCTGGAGCAATGAGTTTGTATACAATTACAAGGCTATTCTTGCAGACCCTAAGAAAAATCTGATAGGCTTTGCTGCGAATGACTACTATCTGTTTTCGTATGACAGTGAAAACGGCTTTAGCCTTTTGGAGCAACAGGCACTTACCTATAAAAATACAGAGGGCTACAGAGGCATTTATAAGGAAAATGATTTCTATGTGGCAGGAAACGGAGAGATAAAGCATTTTAAGCTGGCAGAATAGTGTAAAGAATAGCGTAAAGAAAGCGTAACGTAATAAGATATAAAAACAGGCGGTGAATGCCCAAGGAGGGTGTTTGCTGCCTGTCGTTTGTATAATTTCATATACAAACGATAAGTAAAAGCATATTTAAGTATGCAACTCAAGGCTGACGGTGATATAATATCTCTGATTTTGATAACACGGAGGAATAATTAAAATGAATACAGCCTCAAAGACAAGACATGTCTTTATTTTGTTTTTGGCAGATATAGTCTGGGGAATAGCCTTTGTAGCGCAGTCTAAGGGAGGGGATGCAGTTGGAGCATTTTCGTTCAACGGCATCCGCTTCCTTATTGGTGCGCTCTGCCTTCTGCCGGTCATAAAAATACTGGATGTAAAGGAGCTGACGGTAAACAAGCCTGAAAGCAAAAAGCAAAAGAAAGAGCTTTGGATAGCCGGAACCTGCTGTGGAATAGCGCTCTTTTTTGCGAGCAACCTGCAGCAGCTTGGAATCAGCATGGGAGCAGAATCCGGCAAGGCGGGCTTTCTTACAGCCACATATATACTTATGGTGCCGATACTTGGGATTTTCCTCAAAAGAAAATGCGGAGCCAAAATATGGATAGGTGTATTTATTGCACTGATAGGCATGTATTTTCTGTGCATGAATGGGGCATTTTCACTTAGCGGCTCGGATTTGCTCCTGTTGGCAGGGGCATTGTGCTTTGCGATACAGATACTTGTGATTGACCATTTCGTGTCACAGGTAGATGCGGTCAGACTCTCATGCATTGAGTTTTTTGTCACCGGGCTTGGCACATGTATAGCGATGATTTTTACTGATATGGGACCGTCTGCCGGCGGTATAGCGCAGTGGGCGCAGTCGCTTTGCACGTGGGATGCATGGATTCCGATTCTCTATGCCGGTATTTTCTCAAGCGGAGTGGGCTATACGCTGCAGATTGTCGGACAAAAGGGCTTAAACCCGGCGGTGGCATCGGTGGCGATGAGCCTTGAGTCGGTGGTTTCTGTGATTGCAGGATGGATTCTGCTTGGCCAGATGCTAGGTGGCAGAGAAATTTTTGGATGTGTGCTCATGTTTATTGCGATAATTATTGCACAGCTTCCGGATAGGGAGTATACTAAACAGGTTACAGTATAAAATGAAATGTGATTATTCAAGTGTGGTTTTGCGAATGTACATGGGATGAATAGTTACAACAAGACAGGGATTGGATATGAGAAATAATAGCAGAAAAAATTACAGACGATGCAGACGAAATACAGGAGCTTCACAGATTAAGCTTGTAGGAATAGTGGCTGTGATAGTCGTTATAGCAATTATAATAGTTATATCGTGCTTTAATAAAGCAAAAAAAGACAGTAATAAGGTAAAAGACACAGGGGCAGCCACAGAAAATGTCACCGGCGTGACAGAGCAGGAGAGTGAGACAGAGGAAGTAAAGGAGCTCTTTACACCAAAGGAGTCAGATGCCACAGCAGCAATCGGAGATGAGCTTGAGAGCTCTTATGCCGTAGTGATTGATGAGCAGGATGGCACAGTTGTTGCCGGAAAGAATGCTCATGAGAAAATGTACCCGGCTTCTATGACAAAGGTTATGACAGTGCTTGTTGCGGCAGAACAGGCTGAGAAAAATGCGATAGCTGCAGCGAAGACTGAGAATACAGAAATAGACAGGCAGGCTGTGATAGAAAACAAGCTCAATGAGGTTGTGACCATCACAAGAGAAGCCACAGATTATTCATATGTGCATGATTGCAGCACAACAGGCTTTTTAGACGGTGAGCAGGTGCCGCTTCGCGATGTGTTTAACGGAACCATTCTGCCATCAGGTGGAGAATCGGCATATCAGCTTGCGGTTTACACAGCAGGCTCAATGGAGGCCTTTGTTGATATGATGAACCAGAAGGCAGCAGAGCTTGGTATAGGTCAGACCACGCATTTTGCAAATCCTGTTGGCATATATGATGAGAACAATTACAGCACAGCCTATGATATGGCGGTCATCATGCAGGCAGCGATGCAGGACGATATTTGTAAAACAGTACTTTCAAATCATACATACAGCACGGCTGCAACACCGCAGCATCCGGAGAACCTGAACATATCAAATCTGTTTTTGCGCCGTATAGAGGACAGGATGACAAGTGGCGAGGTAATCGGTGCAAAGACAGGCTTTGTAAATCAGTCCGGCAACTGTGCGGTCAGCTATGAGAAGGCAGCCAGCGGAAAGACATATATATGTGTGACAGCAGGCGCTTCAAGCGGATGGCACTGTATAGATAATCATGTGTATTTATATAATACATACGGCAAGTAATCAGCATAGCTGATTTTAAGGAGCGCAGAAATGGCGGGAAATCAAGGCAATTACAAGGAAAAACCCACGTGTAATGAGAAGAAATACAAAAAAGCCAACGGACAGCCGAGACTAAAGGAGAAAAGCAGCCGGGCAAAAAGCGATAACGTATGTCCGTATGCGAAGAAATGTGGCGGCTGCGACTATCAGGGCGTAGAATATAAGGAACAGTTAAAAACCAAGCAGGCATACATGAAAAAGCTGCTAAAGCCTTTTGGCTTTGTGGAGCCGATTGTCGGCATGAAAAATCCGCTCTATTATCGTCATAAGGTTCATGCAGCCTTTGACTGTACGAGGCGCGGTCAGATCGTGGCGGGAGCCTACAGGAAAAACACACATGATGTGGTGGATATCGAAAGCTGCATGATAGAGGAGCAGGAGTCAGATGAGATAATAAGGGACATAAAGGATATGCTCCGCTCATTCAGGATAAAGACCTATGATGAGGACACCGGCTATGGCCTTCTCAGACATGTGCTTGTAAGAAAGGGTTATGCAACAGGACAGATAATGGTAGTGCTTGTCCTGGCATCGCCGATACTTCCGTCGAAGAATAATTTCGTAAAAGCACTCAGAAAAAAGCATCCCAATATCACGACAGTGGTGCTCAACGTGAATGATAAAAAGACAAGCATGGTGCTCGGAGACAGAAACATCACGCTTTATGGCAAGGGCTTCATAGAGGATAAGCTGTGCGGCTGTACCTTCCGCATCTCACCAAGCTCGTTTTATCAGGTGAATCCGGTACAGACGGAGCTTTTATACGAAAAAGCCATTCATGAGGCACACCTCACCGGCAAGGAGCGCGTAATTGATGCATACTGCGGCACCGGAACCATAGGTATCATAGCAGCAAAAAATGCAGGTGAAGTCATCGGAGTTGAGCTAAACCGTGATGCAATCCGCGATGCAGTTACCAATGCAAAGCGAAACGACATCAGAAATATCCGCTTCTACAATGATGATGCCGGAAAATTCATGGTTGAGATGGCGCAAAATGGGGAGAAGGCAGATGTTGTCATAATGGATCCTCCAAGAACCGGCAGCGACGAGGCATTTTTATCATCGGTTGTCAAGCTGTCGCCGGAGAGGGTGGTGTATGTGTCATGTGGCCCGGAAACACTGGCGAGGGATTTAAAGTATCTCACAAAGCATGGATATACAGTGAAGCGTGCAACACCATATGACTGCTTCCCATATACAAGCCATGTGGAGAGTGTCGTATTGATGTCAAGGGTAAAATAGGCAAAGGCAGAAATGCCTAGAAATTAAAGGTTTTAAGACCAATAGTAGTAATTTGAAGTGCTGCTGTTGGTCTTTTTCTTTTGCCTTGCCCCGAACATATCTGTTCAAAGATGTTCCTGTTGGCGGGGGGCTTTGAAGAACAACTATGGATAATTGGTGGGGGTGAGAATATAAAATGGATGATAAAATGATGAGAAAATACTTGATAATATTCGTGAATGAGATTAAAATAAAATAAATGAAGGGAGAATCAATTATGGACTATTTACCAGTACAAGAGTTTTCTAATAAATGGAATATAAGTAAGAGAAGAATACAGATTTTGTGTAAAGAAGGACGAATAGAAGGAGCAAAGATGATTGGTAATATGTGGGTAATTCCTGCAGATGCAAAAAGACCGAATGATGCTAGAACAAAATCACCAATAAAGCCTAATACAGAGAGTGTGTCTGAAGTACGCCGGGAATTAAAAAAAGTACTTAAGAAATTGTACAACATTACGGAGAGACTTTATATAAATGAGGATGACAAAAAGAGTGTGGTTTTGGCTACAATAGCTTATTCATTGTACGAATTTTATTTGGGTGATAAAGAAACAGATGAAATGTATAAAATAATTTATAAAGATATTTCTGGGAAAGAGAAAGAAATTTCTTTAGATTTTTCATTAAAGGAAATTGTAACTGAGTTTATAGAGAAATTCTGTGATGCTCCAGATATTAATAATATTCTATCTTGGGCATATCAATATACTAATAAAATTATTGATGGGAATATATATAGTCAGACTCAATTTTTTACTGAAAAATACATGATAGATTACCTGGTTGGAAATGTTGTTGATTATGATAGAACTAAAAAGATTGTTGACCCATGTGCAGGTGGTGGAAATTTCTTAGTGGAATGTTTAGATTATTTGTGTGACTGTTTAGGTGAAAAAATAAATGTTGATGAAATTATTTTAAATACAAGTAGATTGTACGGATATGATATTGATAAGTCAATTGCAAGAATAGCAATTGTGAATATTAGATTAAGAGCAATATCTATAATGAAACGAGCTAATATCGATGTTGCAAATGAATTATGGGAGCAGATTTGTCCTAATATCTTTGTTACAAAAAATGAAGATACGATTTGTGGTTCTCTAGCAAAAGATAATCGTGTTGTGGTTAATCTTGTAAATGGAAATGAGTTGGGGATGGATGATGCACTTTCAAATGCAGATGCAATAATAACTAATCCGCCATTTGCAACCATAAAGGGAATGCGTCAAGAAGAAAAAGAATTTTTGAAAAAAAATTATCCTGATGCAAACTGTGATACATGCGTTTCGTTTATGGTAGCAATACACAATCTGTTGAAACCAACCGGTGTATGTGGAATAGTATCTCAAAATGCATGGATGCATTTGAAGTCATTTAAAGAAATAAGAAATTATTTCTCAATGCAATACAATATTCAAAAAATAGCAAATCTAGGGTCTGGTGCTTTTTTTGACCTTAGTGGAGAAAAGTCAAATGTTTCTCTTATTATATTTTCGAATAAATACAGGTCAGATAATAAAGTTGAAATACTCAATTTATCTTCATTTTCATTAAAAGAAAAAATTGATAAGCTAATTAGTAATGAAGGTAGATTGTATATTGGGCAAGATATGTTAGATGGACCGAATGGTTACGATTTTTCTGGTAAAGGAACCTTAAATGTAATGGGAGCAAATAAGCAACCGTATCGGAATGTTGCAGTTCCAATGCAAGGGACATCGACAGGTAATGCTAAAGAACTTGTGGGTTATTTTTGGGAACATTTTGGTGAAACGGATTGGGTTGCTGTAAGTAATGGGGGCGGTTACTGCAGATGGCAGGGATTAAATGATAGTGTTGTCAAATGGGGAAAGGAAGGCGAGTACATTAAGTCTCAAAAGGGGTCTGCGTTAAGAAATGTAAAATATTTTGGTGACACTCAAATGGTATTTAGTGATACAGGAACAGCAGGGTTAAATGTTAGAGTTCTGCTGGATAATCAGATTTTTATTGCGTCTGGTCCAGGAATTAGAGTTGTTGAAGGAAATGAATATGCACATTTAGCTTTCTTGAATTCAAGAATAGCGGCATATTATGTGAGAATGATGTCTCCAAAACTTACAATAGCGGCCGGATATATTGGACAAATTCCTGTTAATGATAATATTTATTCTTCAGTTGTTCTTGAAAAAGAAGCACGGTTATGTATTGAGCTAAAAAGGAAAATGTTATCGACAAGACCTAATAATATAGAGTATGAGTCCACATATATACAAAATGTTAGTGGTAATTTGCTTAATGATGCTTGGCGAATGTTTAATGATGATCTGATAAATGAACTTCTAAAATTAGAAGTTGAAAGTAAAATAGACCAATTCGTTTTTAAGGAGTATGGGCTTTCTGAAGAGGAAGAAAAGTATCTTCAAGATAGTGTTGGTGAATGTGCATATTTGATTGATAGAACGCAGGAAATAGATATCGATAAACTTGATAAATACCTAGAAAAACTAATAGATGCGGCTTGCTGCTTAAAGAGAACAAGAGCATCAAAAAATTCATTAGGAAGCGATGGAGTCCTTGAATATGTTGCTAAAGATTTAGGAGTTAATCCGGAGGCGGTTGTAAAAAAAATACAGGAAAAGCCGTTTGAAATGAAAAGAGTATTAAATAAATATATGGATATGATTTTGCATAATATGGTTTTATATAAACTGGGTTATAACACAGATAATGGTGTGCTAATTTCTGAATGTGCAATAACTGAGTTGGTATCTGATTTGATGGATAGGTTTGGGAAAGACTTTGATTATAGTAAATGGATACAGGAATCGTTTAATAAAGTACACAGTGAGATATTTAAAGGTGTTCCTTATCTACAATATGAAAATGGGGTGATTCGTAAGTATGACAGCAAAGTTGCATAATTTGGTTGCTAAATATTTGAATAAAACAATTGATATAGAAGAATGGGAAGATATTAGAAAAAAATATTTTGAATATTCATATTTAGCATTTATGACTATTTGTGCACATGAGATTGAATCTGATTGTGTTGCAAATGAAATAGAAAATATTATCGGAATGAATGATATTATTGAAGAATCAATATTGTGCTATGTCTTGAATATACCAGGTTCGTATGAATTTATTTCTGAGGTATTATCTATTATCAATGATTATGACGAATTTGATATAAACTGTTTATACCAAAGTTATATAGCAACAGATTTTTCTATGATGGATGGTGAAGTGAAATTCGAGGGTGGAAAGAACAATAGAGATATATTGGGTTCATACTATACTCAAGAAGAATTTGCATATGAGATTACTCAAAAAGCAATTGAGGAATATCTTGAAAATAATATTAGAGAAGAAGTAAATGAGTTAAAGATTGCTGATTATTCTTGTGGTGGTGGAGCATTTTTGGTTGCAGCATGTCGAATATGCAGACAAAAAGGGATAAGTGCAGATATTTACGGATATGATGTAGATCCGATTGCAATAATGATAACTAGACACAGATTGCGTTTTGAAGAAAGTTCGGGATGTAAAATTTTATTAGGAAATCCATTATTGATTACAAAAAATGATATAAAGCCATTAGAAAAATTTAAGAGGGCAGAGGTAGGAAGATTTTATTCATTGGAAATGGGTGTTGTATCACATGACAATGTAATGATTGCCATTGGAAATCCACCTTGGGAAAAGATTAGATTTGAAGAAAAGAAGTTTTTAATGCATTATGTAGAAAATCAAGAAATTGGATCAAAGGCAGGGCGAGAAAAATATATTCAGAACATTTCAGAAAATAATAAGTATTTTTATAATTGTTTTATTGATGATTACGAAAAGGCAAAGCGATTAATAAAAAAAGAGGAATGCTTTTGCAAATCAAGCTGTGGTGAGTTAAATACATATGCGATTTTTACAGAATTATGTCGAAATGTGGTTTGCAACAGCGGTATTATTGGATTGATAGTTAAATCGTCACTTCTCAAGATGCCCGTGTACAGTGCTTTTTTTAGGGATATGACAAAAAATAAAGATTTGTATGAAGTATACATGTTTACAAATCGGAATAAGATTTTCAATATTGATTCTCGTGAAGAATTTTCAGTCATTTTCTTGAAAAAGAACAATACAAAAAATCTTAGCATAGCATTAAATATTGAACGATATGAAAAATTTGTTGATAGAGAAAAAATAGAATTGTCATATGATTTATTGAATAAATTAAATCCTGAAACGGGAATGATTCCTAATATATGTCATAACGAGGAATTAGAATTTCTAGTTAGCATTTATGAAAAATATGATACATTCGGAATACGTTATCCAGAATGTAAATTTGGTAGACTGGTTCATTTGACAAATCATTCGGAGAGTATAATTAAACAGAATGATAATGGCTATATTCCTATATATGAGGGAAAGTTTATTGAGTTATATACAGCTAAATATGCTACATTTTCAGGGATGAATGAAAGCGATAAGTATAAAAACAAAGCTTCAGCTAAAATGATTTGTGACATAGATGGCAAAGAGTATCCAGAATCTCGTTATTTTATAAAAGAAGAAGTTTGGAATAATTTATCTAGAAATTTTAATGATGAAGGTGTGATTGCTTGGAGAAGTTTGACATCAGCTACCAATAGAAGAACAATGCTTGCAACTGTTCTTCCATTGATTCCAACATGTCAGTCTATTCAAATTTTGCAATTGCCTAAGAAGGAAATGCTACACATACTAGCATTATTTAATTCAGTAGTATTTGATTATATTGTAAGATTAAAAATGGCAGGGCTTGATTTGACGCAGACAATTATTAAACAGATTCCTATTCCGGATACAAAATCATTTGAAAAAGAGTTGGTCTATATGGGAGAAAAAGCAACAATTGAAAAGCATATTAATTCTCGAATAAGAATGTTATACGCAAGCGACCAAAGACTGGATAACTTTTTTGCGGATGTGAGTATCTATCCGATAAAGAGAAAAATTTCTAGAAAACAAATAATAGCAGAAATGGATAGATTAGTAGCATTTTTGTATGGATTAAATGAAGAAACATTTGAGAACATACTTCATACTTTTAGTAAATACTATTCAGAAAAGGAAGTTGAAGCTTATTTTTAGGCATCAACTTCCTTCTGATAAACTTAGATCATGCCATATGCTCTTGCATTTGCATTACTCTTTTTCCCATTACGTGCCCATACGCGGCTGATAGATTTTACATGATTAAGTTCAGATTCAGGTAAAACAGAAAGGGAATAATAATCGGTGTTAATTTTTTCGAATACAAGTATTTTATGAGCAAAATCTCCACGATTTCCATACTTTGATAATTTATCAGAATCGTCATTAGGCTCTCCAGCTAAGTGAATTCTCCAGCTTCCGTTACCAGAAGTGTATTCAATTTTTGATGGAAAATAATCTTTTCCAAGATAGTTGATAGTGATATTTTTTTCTATTGTAGTATCTTCAGGATCAACATCAAAGAACTTTACACCGCCATACATTAGAGTTGAATCTGAATATTCATATGGAGTACCTTTGACAGAACCATATTCTATTTTCCCTAGTTTAGATAAATCAAGAATATTAGCTGACCCACCTGTTACTGCTTTTGTTTCAAACCAAAATTGTTCATTGGTAAAAGCAGGTACATTTTCGGCGGTGGGAGTAATTATGTAGTCGATATCAGGAGTAGACGATTTAGTAAGCAGCTTATGAGGTTTCTGAGTGGTTATTATAGTTGGAATAGTAACATTCTCAGATCCGAATAAGCTGTTTCTCTTTTGCCTTTTCTTCTGGGATACTCTTTTGCTGATATTCTCAATTTTCTGAGATACTTCTTTGGAGATATAATTTGCCTCTAATAATGTGTTAATGTCATCAATGGAATTTATTTTGGTAGAGCAAGAATAGTCGGTATCAGAATATTTTTCTATTATTGAATAAATGTTTTCTAACTCGTTTTTTCCAGTCGATGAATCATATGATAGGATTGAACAACTTTCAAAGTTGGTCCAAAGACCGCCACCAGTCAGGTTGTTTGAACCAATAGCACACCAAGCGGTAGACGAGTCTTCCAATAAATAAATCTTGCTATGGTATGTTGTTGAAAAGTTTTCTGAATGAATAACGTACAGTTCATTGCATAGTGAAAATAGATTAAGCAATGCTTCATACGAAGTTCCATCTAGATCTATACCGATAAATGCTTTGACGTATCCCCCACTTGACTTGAAGTTCTCAATAGATTCTTTTAATCTTAAAACTCCGCTATTTTTTGCAAATGCAGAGAAAATAGTAAAATTTGTATAACCATTTTTTAACTCCGAAATTAGAATGTCACCGAGTTGACCTTGGAATGGTTGATTGATAATAGACATAATATCTTCCTCCTTAAAAACACAACTATAAAAATTATATCACAAAGTAATTAATTTTTATATATTTTTTTGCTTGCTATTATGTGCCTTCAGAGTGATATATGTACATACCCAAAAATCATAAGGAGGTACAAAACATGGTACTACATTTCAATGTAACAAAGGACAAACGAAAAGCTATGGTTCAGGTAATTGAGAAGGAAATCGGGCGCAAGGCAAAATACCTTAGAGTTCCTTCCTGCGCCTAGGAAATTGGGAACTTTACGGTAGGAAAGAATGGCAACTTGGAATTTGGAGATTTTGATGACCTTGATGAGGTTGCACCGATTGCTGATGCTTGCGTTTTGGCAACAGGGGTTAGCTCGGCAGAATGGAATAACAATAAAATGGGGGCAGAAGAACCTGACAGTGAGCCGAATAAAGGGGCAGAAATGGGCGAAAGCCTTGGACTTACGGTTTCCATACCGCTTGAAAAGGTAGAAGTAGGCAACCTTGCAAGCATTCTGGATGCAAAAGGAGATTTGATAAAAAGGCACTTGGTATTCCCAACCTAAGATTTACTACAGACGAAAAAAATATTTCCTTCCCTTGGTTTGAAGAGGTAAAGCCAGAAGAGGCACTTGCCTACACTAAATTCATATCAGCCATTTGCGAGATGAGTAAAAAGCAGAAGAGAGTGACCGCAAAGCCAAAGGAAAATGAGAATGAGAAATACGCATTCAGATGTTTCCTTTTAAGGCTTGAGTTCATCGGGGATGAATTTAAGGCAGACAGAAGAATCCTTCTTTCAAAACTGGATGGCTCGGCTGCATTTAAGGCAGGAGCGAAGAAAGTAGGCGAGCAGTAATGTTTTTCCCACCAAGAGATGTTGTAAATAAGGTAAAGGAACAGTACCCGGCAGGTTCAAGAGTGGAACTTATTTCCATGAACGACTCATACAGAGATATCCTGAATTGGTAGAGGTATGTGGTATGACACTAAGACCAGCAAGTAGAAATTCAAACAGAGCAATGGCATATAGTGGTGAATTCTTGTTGTCTTGTGTTGATAGATGTGGAGATTTAAATGATAATGTAATGCTTCAGAAATTGATTGATAAATACGAGACGATTGGAAATGTAATACCTGTGTGGCCTGGTGCAAATGTACATAGAGGGCAGTTTGGCTGCTATGATTGTCCTGATATTTATTTCAATGATGAAAAAATTAAAGCTCATGCCATATGGTTCTTTTCACAAAGCGATAATAATTATGTTTTAGGTAATGAGTATATTATAAACGGCGAATATGAAGGAATAGATGTGTTGTCATTGTCTAATATCCAAAATACTGAATATGAAAAATATATTCTACACGCATTGAAAATCATTTCGGATAGAAATGAAAAGTTACAAAGAGAGTTAGTTGAGGGAAGAAGGGAATAGAAAAATTGTTATACGATGAGAATGTGGAGAGATTTTTGGAACAGTACTCATTAGAGGATATCTTGTCAGGAGTAATAGAAATGCAAATGCTTTTGTATGGCAGGGGGGAAGATGCACTGATTGCTGGATCAGAGTATCTTGCTACAAATGCTGTTGCTATTTGGACTAAGCCATTTCTATGGTCTGACTATCTTGAATTGGAAGAGATATGTAAAAGTGCCTTTATTGAAGATACTGAAAAAATAATAAAGGATGCGCTTATGTTACAGGAGGCATCAGATGAATACTTACATTAAATTCCTTAAAAGGAATAACTGAAAGTTTACATGATGATGTGTATAAGGCGATTGGCTATGCGTATGAACAGGCGATAAAAACTATCAATTGGGCTAAGGATGGTAAATCTTTTTTAGACAATGGTACAGAAGTGCGTATTTCGCCGGCCAAGAAAAATTATATTATATGTGTCACTGCAGAAAACTTTGGAATTATTCCATCTGAAATTAATAAATATGTTACCATAGATGAGAAAACAAAGATTATTCCTTATGTTGTAAATATTTATGATTTTGAAATAGTAACAAATGAATGTAAGACCATCGAGGAGTTCTGGGATTACCTTGACTTTAGGATGAAGAATGCAGATGTAGTTACTGGTGTGGATGAATTGGATATTTTTGGATTTTATAAAAAACGTGGAAATGTTAAGATTAGTGTAGAAGATTTGATGATTCTAAACTATACACTAGAATTTGATCGAAAATATTCTGCGTTAGACAAAGAGCAATTTAAAAAGGTGTAAAACCTATTTCGATTTATGCCTTAAAGAAATACGCAGACAAGAATAATGCTTTTACCGGCAGCAGCATTTTTAACATTATTAGCCGGTAAAGGTGTAAAAGCCAGATTTTATGTAGGGTTAGCGACATGTTGCAGCTCTGTAGAAACATATCGCATGCAGAGACGGTGTGCATTTTGTCCAAACTTCATGAAGCAAAGCATCAAGTGAGCATGAAACTGGATATGTATGAAATGGATATTACTGAGGATGAGAGCAAGGCAACATATGAGGAAGTTAAGAAATATGTGGTGGTCTTGATGAAAGAGGAAATTATACATAGATGGGAAAATGGATGATTCTTTTGAGTATAGCTTGCTTTATAGTTGATATGTTCCTAAAACGCACAAAGGTCGAAAAAACTTTGATATGTTTCCGAGAACGGGGAAAGGAAGTAGATGTGTTTCCGATTACGAATAAGGGGGTATTTGCCTGGCGATGTTGTTATCTATACCATTTTCTCAAGCCACATTGAAATGGTTTGTTTGCTGTCGCGAGTGTAAGCGTAAAATCAACGGTATTAATGAAGAAAAACATATTCCATCTTACGTGCAAATGGTGTAGAATAATACCAATACACGGAGGATAAACATGAGAACGCTATATACATTTGACAAACACAACTATTCCGATGATATGGAGGTATTTGAGCGCTTCGCAGTGCGCGCTGTTATTATCCGGGATGGAAAGCTTGCCATGCAGCAGGCCGGTGAGGGCTACTACAAGATACTGGGCGGCGGCATCGATGCAGGCGAGACCAACGAGGTGGCGCTGGCACGTGAGGTGCGCGAGGAGGCAGGGCTTCTTGTCGTGCCGGAAAGCATTAGGGAGTGCGGCAAGGTCATAGAAAAGAGACGTGATATATTTGAGGCTGACAAGATATATTACTGTCACACCTACGTGTATTTCTGCGATGTGAGGGACGAGCAGGTGGCGACACAGATGACAGACAGCGAGATAAGGCTTGAGTATCACCTGTCATGGGCCACGCCGGATGAGATAATAAAGGCCAACAGCGCCTTTCTGGATAAAGAATGGATAGCAAGAGACACTAAGATTGTTGAGTTGATAAAAGAAATGTGTTAAAATAATGCCTGGATGTAAATCCGGGCATTTAATATAAGGAGAAGCAGTATAAATGGATAAAAATAAAATCAAAAATAAATTAAAGGATGATCCGGCTTTCACTCTCGAGGTGCAAAACCCTGAGGTTGAGGAGTTGATGACACAGTATTCGAGCGACAAAAAGGCAGAGACGCTCAATAAGCTCATTGAAAAATGTACCAAGAGCAGATTTCTGGTACCTGCAAATGTCGGAGAGAACAACAAGCCGATTCCGCTATTTATTAAAAACGGTGAGGGAGAGGCTTTCATGCCGGTTTATACCTCAAAGGCACAGCTTTCTAAGGATCATCCGTCACCATGCATTGTAAATATGCCGTTTCTTGCAGTCGTCAATATGGTGGCAAATAAAGAGTCAAAGCTTGATGGTATCGCATTCAACCCGTTCACTCACAATCTGATTTTCAAAAAGCCTCTTGTAGAAAAGATTGAGGCAGTGGAAAAGGCAAGAAGAGAGGGACATCCTACATCACCGACAAAGGGCAAGACTGTACAGATGACAGCAGAGCAGTATGTCATCTTTGAGCGTATGCAGTATGAGCATATTTTCCTGCCGGCGAAGATGTTTGAGGGTGGCAAAGAGTTCATGGACCGACTTGCCGATGAGAAGGAAAAGCTAATAGATGAGCTGTACGAGGAGGCATATCAGCAGAAGCGTATGTATCCGTATATGGAGGAGGATTTCTCTGTTATGTCAATGCAGATTTCAGATACGCTCAATGTCACCAGAGTTGATTTCCCGACAAGAGATATGGCTCCAAACTGCGCAATCCGTGCTTATCTCGTGTGGGATGATGCTGCGTCACAGGGCAGATATTTTGTAATTGATGCGAAGGGCGATAAAACTACTGAGCTGGCTGAGATTACAGAGGATTACAAGCGTCTTGGATATGGAGCTGCACCGGTTGAGGGTGCTGAGCTTCAGACTGTTCTTGACCTGGTTAAGAAAAGTGCAGAGGAACAGAATTAGAAAAGTAATGTAGGGCAGGATATATAAAGGAGGTCGTGTATGAAGGAGTTTTTAGGCAGAATAAAGGCCGATTTTCTACTGTCATCAGTGCTTTGCATAGCGCTGGGACTGGTGTTTATCATATGGAGGGCTTCGGTGCTCACGATTGTGGCCAATGTGCTTGCGGTAGTGCTTATCATCATCGGAGTGGTCTATATGTGCAGCTATTTTTTGAATATAGTTACGAATGGTTTTTCAGCGATGCTGGGGCTTGTGGTTTTGGCAGTGGGTATATGGTTTCTGGTACAGCCAAAGGTTGTGGTGAGCCTGATACCTATAGTCATCGGTCTGGTGCTCATTTTTCACAGCATCAGGAGCATTATTGAGGCAGTGGATGCCAGAAAATACGGTTACGGAGGCTGGAGTGTCGGCCTGATTTTTTCAATAATCAGTCTGATTTTTGGAATAATCTGCGTGACAAATGCATTTGATGTAATGAAGACAGCCACTGTTGTTGTCGGTATCATACTGATTTTCAACGGAGTATCAAATATCTGGATTACAAGCCGTGCAACAAAGGCGGAGAGCGCCTACAACAAGCAAAAGGAGTTTGAGGCAACGTTTGTTGAGGATAGAAAAGAGGACAATTAAGCAGTAACAGAAAGGCGACAGAATGCGTCGGATGGAGTTTAAGATGGAGAGACCCGGACTTACCAAGGTCGGTGACCATCTGAAGGTAACAGAGAGCAAGCTTCCGACTTCATATTATTATACGATAGAGCATGCGATTGCCATGTCGGGAAACTACGTGGTCAGCGAGAGGCTCAAAAGCCGCGAGGGCGATGTCGTGGATGTGAGGGAGACTGAGAAGGGCTACTTTGTCACGATGGAGTTTGATGAGTAATGACACAGCAAGGTAAGAATGCAATAGATCTGGTGCTCGCTGAGAGCCTTATAGAGCTTTCAGCGAAAAAGCCAATCGATAAGATTACAATTAAAGAGATAACGGACAAGGCCGGAGTTATCCGCCCCACGTTTTACAATCATTTTCAGGACAAGTACGAGCTGATAGAGTGGATTATCAAAATCGAGCTGCTTGAGCCGATCAAGCCGCTGCTCAATGCCGGAATGATTTTTGAAGCGATTGTGCTGATGCTCAATAATATCACGGCAAACAGTGTTTTTTACAAGAAAGCACTAAAGCTGGAGGGTGCAGTGACGTTTAATCAGATTGCCATGAAGTGCGTCTATGAGATGTTTATGAATATCATAAGCGAAAAGAGCACAGGAAAGAAATCCAAATACCGCTGGCTCACACCGGAGGTGATTTCTACATATTATGCGCAGTCGTTGTGCTTTATCACGGAGGGCTGGATAGCCCAGGGGATGGATGATATTGAGCCGAAGGAGATGGCTGAGGCATACATGTATCTGATTACGCGCTCAATGGATGATATACTAAGTGAGCTGTAGAGGATAATTGTCATGGAAAATGACGGCTTGAGCAAGCTCATAAAGCAGAATCATAAAGAGACACCATAAAGAGGCATGTGTTCATATAAATATGAAAATGCTGTGAAAAAGTGTCAGAAATCAAATACAATATCATATATGTGTCATATCGGATATACAAATTGATGGATTTGTATATCTCACATGACAAATCGAAGAGATTGAATATTTATTTATTCGGTCTTTTTTTTTATACTTCAATACGAATAAAAGAAAGAGTGGTGAATCTAATGATTAAATTTGGAAAAGGAGTCGTAAAACATCGTGTGCTGATACTGATAGTTGCATTTGCACTGCTTATACCGTCGGGCCTCAGTTTTATCAACACGAGAATCAACTTTGATATCCTTTCTTATCTGCCAAGCCAGATAGAGACTATGAAGGGCCAGGATATCATGGTAGATGAGTTTGGAACCGGAGCGTTGTCATTTGTGATCTTAGAGGATATGAAGGATCAGGACATAGAGACTCTGGCTGATGACATTGAGGACCTTGAGGGGGTTAAGGATGTCATCTGGTACGGAACAATCGCTGATTCCACATTGCCAAGAGAGGCAATTCCGGATGAGGTGTACAACGCATTCAACAACAAGGATGCAAACAGCCAGCTCATGCTCGTCACCTACAGTGACACAATGGGTTCGGATGAGACAATGGAAGCCGTCAACAAGATGGATAAGATGGTGAAAAACCACTGCTTCGTAGCAGGAATGGCAGCGGTCAACGCAGATACAAAGACACTTGTTATGCAGCAGGCTCCTATATATGTCATCATAGCAGCATTGCTTTCAATGCTTGTCATGGGAATTACAATGGATTCAATAATTGTTCCGATGTTATTCCTCCTAAGCATAGGAATGGCTATTATCTATAACCTGGGAACAAACTTTATACAGGGACAGATTTCATACCTGACACTGGCACTGACAGCAGTATTGCAGCTCGCCGTAACAATGGATTATTCGATTTTCCTGTGGCACAGCTATCAGGAGCAGATAGACAGATATGACGGAGACAAGAAGCGAGCCATGGCACATGCCATTTCCCACACTATTGTCTCAGTAACAGGAAGCTCAATCACAACAATCGCAGGCTTCGTAGCCCTCTGCTTCATGAGCTTTACACTTGGACTTGACCTGGGAATCGTAATGGCAAAGGGCGTTGTATTCGGAGTTATCGGATGTGTAACAATTCTCCCTGCACTGATTCTTGCATGTGATAAGGCAATCGAGAAGACAAAGCACAAGATTCTCATGCCTGATGTTTCCAGGATTGCAAGCTGGGTAACAAATCATTATAAGATACTTGCAGTGATTTTCATCGTAGTGCTCATCCCGGCAATATACGGATACACTCATGATCAGGTCTACTATGACCTTGCAGGAACCATGCCTGACAGTGCATACAGTAAGCAGGCCAATGAAAGACTCGACAAGGAGTATGCTATGGGTGCCACACATATCATCATCGCGCCGAGCGATATGTCAAAGGCAGACAGCATAAGCATGATAGATGATATAAAGAAGGTCGATGGAGTAAAGCTTGCGGTATCGCTTGACTCAATACTCGGACCTACCATACCGGATGATATGGTGCCGGATGAGGCAAAGGAGATATTCAAAAACGGTGATTACCAGATGATGCTTGTTTCATCAAAATATGAGACAGCATCTGATGAGGTAAACAACCAGATTACAGAGATTAAAAAGATAGTAAAGAATTACAGCAAGGACGCAATGCTTATCGGTGAGGCACCTTGTACCAAGGATCTTATCACTATCACAGATACAGACTTTAAGCGTGTAAGTGCAGTATCAATCGTATTGATATTCCTTATCATCCTGATTGTATTCAAATCGGTATCGCTTCCAATCATACTTGTAGCGGTCATCGAGTTTGCAATCTTTGTAAACATGGGAATTCCGGGATTTACAGGAACGAAGCTTCCGTTTATCGCGAGCATCGTAATCGGAACCATACAGCTTGGTGCAACGGTTGACTATGCGATACTTATGACCACAAAGTACAGAAAGAACAGATACACCGGAATGGACAAAAAGCCGGCAATCACAAAGGCACTTGCAGATTCGACAAACTCAGTTATCGTCAGTGCACTTTGCTTCTTCGCCGCAACCTTTGGTGTAGGACTTTATTCAAACATTGATATGATCAGTTCTATCTGTATACTGCTTGCACGAGGCGCAATTATCAGTATGTTTGTAGTAGTATTTATACTTCCGTCAATGTTTATGATTTTTGACAAAGTAATATGTGCCACAAGCGCAGGCTTTAAAAACAAGAACCTGACAGCTTAGTAATCTGATTAATCATAAATGAGGGATAAAATACTTTTTGACCCTCATAACATAAAAATATGACCTCAAAAACAAAATCAGGAGGAATAAGACATGAAATTACCAGAATTGAAAGAAAAGTTAAAAAGTAAATATATTGTCCGTGTTGTAGCCGGAGTCCTCACAATAGCACTTGTAGGTACAGGAATCGGAGCAACAGCGGTTTTTGCCGAGAAGGACAGCACAGCAGTCACAGCCGAGGCAGACAGCACAACAGGAAGCAGCAAGGATGCTGATGACATAGCAGATAAGCTCATGGACAGCGTATCATTAAAGGATAACGATGCAGACAAGGACGAGAGCGTATACCTCATCTCAGATGCAAACGGCAACGTAAACAAAACAATCGTAGTAGATCACCTTAAAAATAAAGACAAAAAGGATACCCTGGAGGATGCTTCAAACCTTTCAGATATCGAGAACGTAAAGGGCAAGGAAAAATTCACACAAAGCGGTGATAAGCTCACATGGCAGGCCGGTGGCAAGGACATTTACTATCAGGGCACAGCCACAGCAGAGCCACCTGTAACACAGAAGGTTACATATTACCTCGATGGAAAAGAAATCTCACCTGAGGACCTTGCAGGAAAGTCAGGAAAGGTCAAAATCCGTTTTGACTACACAAACACCACATCATATACAGAGACAGTAAACGGCGAGAAGCAGACAGTTTCCGTACCATTTGCAGCAGTAACAGGACTTGTACTCGGTGATGGCTTCGAGAATATCGAAGTGACAAACGGCAAGGCTGAGGTAAGCGACTCATCAAGCGTAGTGCTCGGCTATGCACTTCCGGGCTTAAAGGACAGCCTCGGAATCAAGGACAAAGACCTCGATGGCGATGTAAATATCCCTGAATACATGGAAATGACAGCAGATGTAGAGAATTTCTCAATGCCTGCAGCCATGACTTTCGTGGTAAACGCATCTGATTATGTAAGCACAGACGGAATTGACACATCAGACCTCGATGACATGATAAATGACTTAAAGGATGCCTCAACACAGCTTCAGGATGGTTCAAAGACACTGGCAGAGGGTACTGACACACTTTCTGACGGACTCTCAACATTGCAGAGCAAGCTCGGCGCATTCGCATCAGGAGTTGGCGCACTGCAGAGTGGACTTAAGACATATACTGATGGTGTTAGTACATTAAGTGGTGGACTGAATACACTTGGAAACAGTACAGGAGCCCTTGTTTCAGGAGCAGATAAGCTTAATAGTGGAGCAGGTCAGCTTGCAAGCGGAAGTGCAACACTTAAGGATGGTTTGAAATCATATACGGATGGAGCAAGTGAGCTTCAGGCAGGCATTAATAAATTATATAACACATTAGATGCAGGACTTACTGATAAACAGAAGGCGAAAATTCAGAAAACAGCTGTAGAGAGCGTGCAGGATTCATTCAAGGGAGAAACAGGTGTTACTGTTCAGAAAACAATATATGCAGGACTCCGATACCAAACTGATGATAATGGAAATGTAATAGGTGACGGAGATTTGTATACTAGTTTATACAATGGAACTGTAGGACAGAAATTTGAAGAAAATTTGGATTCTGCATATGCATTAGTGGTAAAGACAGTACTTTCAACAGCTGCCGGTGATGAGTCGGGAACTGTGCAAAGCGATGTTCTTGCACAAACGATAAAAGAGCGCTATAAAAAGGCAAGTGATGCATATGAGGCTGCAATTACGGTAAGTGTACAATCTGGAACATTAGATGAAACAACTAAGGCAGTGTTGAGTAATACACAGTATCAAGAAGCTTTTATTACTTATAATGCTATACAAAATATGTCAGCTAGTCAGTTAGCAGAAGCAATATATGCAAAGACAAATGCAACAGACACTTTAATAAGTATGACAGAGACACAGCTTAAGGAGACTCTTGAATCAGATAAGAATTCTAGTGATATAAAATCAGGAGTTGAAACTGCTCTTAATACATTGGCAACTAAATTGAGTGGAGCTTGTGAGCAGGTTTCCGAACAGGTTGCTTCTAGTGCAGCTATTACTGGAGCCCAAGGCACAATGGATACAGTAAAAGCTGGATTGGGAAATGAGAAAGATGAAAAAACACTTATTGGAGGAGCTGAAAAACTTACATCCAGCAACAATAAACTCAACGCCGGAGCAACAGCACTCAATGCCGGAGCAAGTCAGCTTTCAGCCGGAACACAGTCGCTCATGAACTCAGTACCAACGCTCACAAGCGGAATCAAGCAGCTTGTAGACGGTTCAAACACACTTGTAGCAAACAATGCAAAGCTCAACAGCGGAGCATCACAGCTTGCAGATGGAACAAATCAGATAGTCTCAGGTGTTGACCAGCTCACGACAGGATCTAAGACACTTTCAGAGGGTGCACACACACTTGCAGACGGTATGGTACAGTTCAATGAGGAAGGAATCAACAAGATTCTCGACGCATATAACGGCGACTTAAAGCCATTCACCAACAAGCTTCAGGCAGTAATTGACGCAGGTGAGGAATATCAGACATACTCAGCAATCGCTGATGGACAGACGGGCAGCGTTAAGTTCATATATAAATTAGCTTCAATAGATGCTAAGGCAGATAGCGACAAATAATTAATTAAAGGATGTTTAAAGATTAGGGGAGGCAAAAATGGGCTGGATAGAATATCTGTTAATCGTGGCGGGAAGCTCACTGGAGATTTTCGTTGCGATGGAATGTCAGGGATCCCTGATCCAGAAAGTAAATAAGAAACAGCTTACAGCCATTTGCTTCATAGTTGCAGTTTGCCAGTTGTTAGCAATGTACATCGGGTATTTCCTGTCAAGCTTCCTTAATGGGAAATACTCGGTGAAGGATGAAGCACTTTTAGGAGAGATAATTTCTATCGGAATACTGATAGGACTGGGGATCAGGCTTATAGGAAAGGCTATAAGAAATGAAAGGATTGAGGAGCATTGTCAGGCACAGCTTGACATGAAAAGAGTGTTAAGGATAGCAGGAATCACCGCATTTTATACGGTTCTTGCAGGAATAGCATTCGGCTTTCTTGGTACTGGACTTTTCACCATTATGATAATGGTGGCGCTGCTCACTGTTGTCTGTATAGTGGCAGGCATTTACACAGGATATCACTTCGGTTTTGAGCAGAAGACAAAGGTATATATCGTGGGGGCGATACTCTTTTGGGCGGCTGGAATTGATGTGATAGTAAGGCTTGTAAGTGCAAAATAATGCATAGGGCTCTGTTCGTAAGGACAGGGCTTTTTTGCTGTCCATTGAAGTATGAAATCCTTTGCTTGCAATGTCAAAGTAAATGCTATAGAATATTTTCATATCAAATTAAATGCAAATGAGGAGATTTAAAGTTATGAAACAGAAATTGAGAAACCTTTCGGCACCGGCCAATATAATATTTGCCATTCTTGCAGTTTTTATTTTCATTGCACCCTTGCAGTGGAGTGGAAAAGTATTGGGACTGATTCCGGGCATGGAAAAGGCGGATGACTATCTGCTGCAGGCTATTGTGGAGACTGTTGTTTTAGTTATTTTTCTTGGCATCACATATTTATTTGGGCTGTGGGATATTTTTAAGGAAAATGCAGCAGGATGGACAAGAAGCTTATACACAGGCGGTTTTTTCATAGTGTACTGTTTGTATGCTGTTGTTTCAGGCATTTATTTGTGCTTTTTGGGTGAGCATGGTGATGTGAAGGCATTTTACAACATCATCTTTTTCTTTATTGCGGTCTGCCTTGTAGGGCTCGTTGAGGAGCTGGTGTTCAGAGGAGTGGTGTTTAATCTGCTGCTGAGAGCTTTTCCAAAGACGAAAGGTGGAATCACAGGAGCCGTAGTTTTGGGAGGCGTACTGTTTGGATTGATGCATTTTTCCAATATGGGGGCAGGGGTTAAGTTCAGCAGTTGTCTGATACAGGTTATTTCAGCAGGTCTCATGGGTGTGCTGTTTTGCATGATATACGCGTCTACACGCAATTTCTGGATGCTTGCCATTTTCCATACTGTTGTAGATATGGGAGGGCTTTTATCATCGGGAATATTTGAGGGAGGCGGAGTGGCCGACAGGATTAATGAGTTTTCGGCAATGAACTGTGTCGCATTTGTCGTACTCGGTATTCCTATGCTTGTTATGCTGCGTAAGTCAAGGCGTATCCGTCTTGAGATGCTTTACAACAATGTGACCATCATAGATGACGAGAGGGAGGGCGCTAAGCTGGCAGTGGTTTCACTGGTGCTTGGCATTTGCAGTATTATTTTCTCGTTTTTTGGCTATCTGATGGGGCTTGGAATTGTCGGCATGCTTGCTTCCAAAATGTCAAAAAGGGCAAAGCAGTATAACAATGCAATAGCAACTGCCGGTATGATTACATCAATAATAGGATTTGTACTGTCGGTAATCTGCACGATTGGCATGATGGTGCTGTTTGCAAGCGGCATTTATGACAGACTTGTTAATATGACTATGTAAATTAAAGTAACTGATTTGACAATATGGTAAAAATACCATATAATATTTTGTGAGAACAATGGAGAAGAGTTATGGGATTTTTGAATTGCGAGCTAAGGTAGGAACAGATATTTCGAGAGTATTATATTTTTTCTATTATGAAGGAAGAATAGTATTGACACATGGATTCATTAAAAAAACTCAGAGGACACCGGCTGGTGAAATTGAAAAGGCTAAGAAATATAGAAGAGATTATATAGAAAGGCATGGTAAATAATATGAGATATGACGATTATTTACAGGAGCAGCTTAAAAATCCTGACGTAAAAAAAGAGTGGGACGATCTCCAGCCTGAGATGGATGTCATAAGGGCTATGATAGATGCGCGCATTAAAAATAATTTGACTCAAAAGGAGCTTGCAGCACGTACAGGCATTGATCAGGCGGATATTAGTAAGCTTGAGAATGGAACGAGAAATCCATCTTTGAAACTTTTAAAGAGGCTTGCGCATGGAATGGGGATGCAGTTGAAAATTGAATTTGTACCAATGCAGCCGTTAAAAAAATAAAATTGAACGGATGCTGCAATAATACGAAGCAGACCTTTGAATGTCGCATAAAGTCTACATTCAAGGGTCATTTTTTAAGGAGAAACCATGAACATTTTACTGACAGCAATAAATGCAAAATACATACATTCAAACCTCGCAGTTTACTCACTGCGCGCCTGTGCCGGGGAGTACAGGGATGCTGTGGAGCTTGCGGAATACACGATAAACAATCAGAAGGATTACATTCTTGAGGAGCTTTACAAGAGAAAGCCCGATGTACTTTGTTTTTCGTGCTATATATGGAATATTGATTATGTGACTGATATTGCACGCGAGTATAAAAAGCTTTGTCCGTCAGTGCCGATATGGGTTGGAGGCCCTGAGGTGTCTTACGAGGTGGAGGCATTTCTGAGGGAAAATCCATACATAGACGGTGTGATGATAGGCGAGGGAGAGGATACCTTTAGGGAGCTGTGTGGCTACTATGCTCATAAAAGAAAGCTGAGTGATATTGCAGGCATTGCCTTCAGAAAAAACAGCACAGGTAATAGTACAAGTAATAGAACAAGTGTGAACAACGCAGGCTGCAAAGCGGATGAAATAGTATTTACAAGTCCACGCCCAATCAAAAACATGAGTGAAATTCCATTCTGCTATGATACTCTCGATGATTTTTCAAACCGCATCATCTACTACGAGAGCAGCAGGGGATGCCCGTTTTCGTGCAGCTACTGTCTGTCATCGGTGGATAAGACACTGCGTTTCAGGGATACTCGGATTGTCAAAAGGGAGCTTAAGTTTTTCATAGACCAGAAGGTGCCACAGATTAAGTTTGTGGACAGAACCTTCAACTGCAATCATGCTCATGCCATGGAGCTGTGGCGCTTTATAAAGGCGAATGACAATGGTGTGACAAACTTTCACTTTGAGATATCAGCGGATCTGCTGAATCAGGAGGAGCTTGAGCTGATTTCTGATATGAGGCCGGGGCTGATACAGCTTGAAATCGGTGTGCAGTCCACCAATGAGGTCACGATTAAGGAGATTCACAGGACTATGAAGCTTGAGAGGCTTAAGGAGGTTGTGAAGCTCATTCAAAGCGGCAACAATATCCATGAGCATCTGGATCTGATTGCAGGGCTGCCATACGAGGACTATGACAGCTTTGGGCGTTCCTTTGATGAGATTTATGAGCTTAAGCCAAACCAGCTGCAGCTTGGATTCTTAAAGGTACTCAAGGGCTCGTACATGTTTGAGCATGCCGCGGAATATGGTATTGTGTACCATGACAAGCCACCATATGAGGTAATGTCCACGAAGTGGCTTTCGTTTGATGATGTGATAAAGATTAAGCGTGTCGAGGATATGCTTGAGGTGTATTACAACAGCGGACAGTTTGAGATTACGATGAAGCTCATGGAGTGTATTTTTGACAGTGCGTTTGAGTTTTTTCAGGAACTTGGAGATTTTTATGAGGCAAACGGCTATTTTGGAATGAGCCATTCGCGCATCAGAAGGTGCGAGATACTGCTTGAGTTTCTGGCTTTATACCTGCATGGCTGTGACAGCGATGCTATGACTTCTGTGGTATTATCCGAAAATGCCATAGATAGAGATAATACTGATTTTGACGAAAATGTCATAGATAGAGATAATACTGATTTTGATGAAAATTCGCAGATTTACAACATGATTCAAGAGTCACTCATCTTTGATTTGTACTATCGTGAGAACTGCAAGAGCCGCCCGAGGTGGGCCACAGATATAGGAAGCTTTAAGCACATGACACATGTATACTGTAAGAATGGAAAGCTGTCGCATGTGGAGCCGTTCCACTATATTTTTCCGGACAAGCACACGCGCAAGCTGGATGAGCTGCCAGAGTATCATAAGGAGCCGGTGTGGGCGCTTTTCCACTACGACATGAGAGACCCGCTTGACCACCAGGCGCTGGTGGAGTATATAGAATAACAGTAACGCGATATGGCTATAGCGGAGTATATAAAATAACAGTAACGTGAAATGACTATATCGGTACAAGCCGGAAAGGTTTACGGACTAAGAAAAATGAGCAACATAGATAATATAAAAAATTACACGGTGATTGACATGGAAATGACAGGTCTTTCAGCTAAAAATGACAAGATAATAGAGATAGGTGCGGCACGCGTGCGTGGCGGCGAGATAGTGGATACGATATCCACACTGGTAAATCCGAAGCAGCATATTCCACAACGTGTGCAGGAATTAACGGGAATTACCGACAGTGATGTGGAAAAAGCGACAGATATGGACGAGGCTGTGGATAACCTTCTTAATTTTATCGGAGATGATATCATACTCGGGCAGAATGTGACCTTTGATTACAGTTTTTTAAAGCAGTGGGCGGTAAATCACAAGAGAACCCTCTCGCTAAATGCATATGATACTCTGAAAATAGCCAGAAAATGTCTGCCTGCGGAACAGTCGAAGAAGCTGGAGGATTTGTGCGAGTATTTTGGTGTAAACAGGGAAAATGCGCACAGGGCGCTCGATGATGCGATAGAGACAAAGCAGATATTTGAAAAGCTGCTTGCACTGATGGATGAAAAGGGAGAGATGGTGGAGTCAAAGCCACTTGTATACAAGGCAAAAAAACAGACACCTGCCACGGCACATCAGGTCAGACAGCTAAAGGAGCTGATGGCTGAGTATGGGATAGCAGATGTCATATCGTGGGACAACCTGACCAGAAGTCAGGCCTCAAGGCTGTACGATGAATATCGCAGTAAGTACATTAATAGGTGTGTGGATGGCTCGGAATAACTTTCAATACAATAAGTTATAATACAATAAGCTATAACGCAAATTAATTACCGGCCGAGGCGGTATCAGCCTGTAGGCTCTCAAGCATAGAAACGATTCCATCCCTTGAAAGAGAATTAAGCTGTTTTGCTTTCTCAATAAGCGCTGCAAGCCGGTCGGCTTTTGACATGCTGATGAAGGCGTTGGCTAACAGACTGTATACGTTCTTTGAATCGGCACCCTGCTCCACTGCAAAATCAAGCAGTTCATTGCCTAGCGATTCATAGCCTGCTTCCTTAAGCCTGTTGTAATAGTCAGGCAGCATTGAAACAAATTTCGTGAAGTTATCATCATATTCAGACAGCTTTTTAAAATTGAGAATGCCATATTTAAGCTTTAAATCAGTGTTTGTCATTCCGGTGAGATTGACAAGGGTTTTATCCCTTAAATCATTTATTTTATCATTATTTAATGGAAAAAACTTTTCCGGTATGGTAATATAACACAGGTCAGTGGTATCTCCGCGGAGGGTTGAGTTGGCCTTACGCTCCTTTTCCCAGAACTCCTCGGTGACCTTTGCCTGGGCAGAATCAGCCCTCTTTATGGCAAAAGTAATCACTGCAATAAATAAAATGAATAAAATTAGACAAATTGGAATCATATGTTGGAAAATCCTTTCTCATATATGAAAATAGTATAACTCATTTTTGAACAGAGGTGAATAGTATGTACGATTTTAATAAAAAAAGAAATCAGAAGGTGGTTGCTATAGTGATAATAGTGGTTATAGCAGCGATGCTTGTGACAACATTTGTGTCAAGTCTTGTATAGCTTTTCTTGAAATATGGAAAAAATATGATAATATGATATAAAATGCAGTTCAGTTAAGCGGATGACAGGGGCGCTTTTAACAGCCTCAGGAAAAGGAATCGGAAATGAAGATTAATAAAAAAGCATTATTACTGGGTACAATGGCATTTGTGCTTGTGGCAGCATCAGGCATGGTAAGTGCATATGCAAGCGGTTCGTCAGGCACAAAGAAGGCAAAGGTACAGACAATTACAGAGGGTGTGTGCATTGGCAGTGTGGATGTAGGCGGTATGACAAAGGAAGAAGCAAAAAAAGCAGTTGATGCCTATGTTGACAGCATAAAGGATACATCCTTTTCATTAAAGGGTGCAAATAGTTCATTTGATGCAACAGCACAGGAAATGTCTGTTTCGGCGGACACTGATGCAGCGGCGGACGAGGCTCTTTCAGTGTGCCATGAGGGCAGCCTGATTGACAGATTTGTGGAGTCAGAGGAGCTCAAAAAGGGCAATGTTGCCGTCAATATGTATCTGTCGGTTGATAAACAAAAGACCGCAAAGATGATTTATGATAAGAGCGACGAGCTCAATATAAAGGCAGTTGACAATTCGCTGCAGAGAAACGGCGACAGCTTCGATTTTGTTCCGGGACAGGAAGGCAAAGAGGTCGATGTGGTAAAATCAGTCTATGCCATAAATGACTTTTTGCAGAATAGCTGGGATGGCTCGGCGAATGAGATAGAGCTGGTCACAAATACGGTTCAGCCGAGGGGGTCAAAGGAAGAGCTCTCAAAGATTAAGGATAATCTGGGAGGCTTTTCTACCGATTTCAGCAGCTCGGCAGCAGGGCGTGCAACCAATGTAAAGAACGCGTGCAGCCTGATAAACGGCAGTGTCATATATCCGGGTGAGCAGTTCTCGGTTTACGAGGCTATCAGCCCTATCACAACTGACAACGGCTATCAGATAGCAGGCGCATATGAGAACGGTCAGGTAGTTGACTCGGTAGGTGGAGGTGTGTGTCAGGTTGCGACCACTCTCTACAATGCGGTTATAAGGGCTGAGCTTGACATAGTGCAGCGCTACAACCATTCCATGATAGTAAGCTATGTAAAGCCATCTGACGATGCGGCAATTGCAGGAACCTACAAGGATCTTAAGTTTAAAAATAATCTGGACAATCCGGTGTATATAGAGGGCTATTGCAGTGGTGGAGTCATCACATTCAATGTGTACGGAGTGGAGACGAGACCGGCAAACAGGGAAATTTCCTTCAGGAGTGAGACGATTTCCGAGGAGGATCCGGTTACGCAGTTTAAGTTTGATGCAGGTCAGCCGGTCGGTTATTTCAACACCGAGCAGTCTGCGCACAAGGGAGTGACCGCAAGGCTATGGAAGACGGTCACAGTTGATGGAACAGTGCAGAGCGATGAGGTATTCAACAACAGCAAGTACAAGTCATCACCAAAAATCGTGACGGTTGGTACGGCAGGAGCATCAGCGGAGGTTGTTGCGCAGCTTCAGGCGGCGGCAGCGGCTAATGATGAGGGCTCGGTTAAATCTATTGCTGCATCTGCGGCAGCAGCGGCACAGGCAGCGCAGACACAGACGACAGACCCGAATGCAGCAGGTCAGACACAGGGCGCGCAGACCCAGACTACAGATCCGAATGCAGCAGGGCAGGCACAGGGCACCCAGACACAGCAGCCGGCAGGACAGACGCAGTAAATGCCAGCAGGTAGTTGTTTCTAATGTAGTTATTTGCAATCAATGCACCGGGCTGCAACAGTATACACAGCATATTATTAGGAACAGGAAAACACATGAAAAACGGTAAAATATCAGAGTCGGTTTTAAAGCGCTCTGTCTTAAAACAACTTCATACCACAAGCGACAGAATACTTTTTAAACCGGCAGTAGGTGAGGACTGTGCGGTGATTTCCATGCAGGCAGGCGACCAAACCAAGTTAGTTACTGCTACCCAGACGTTCATGCTTGATGTATCGGATAAGCATGTGCGTGCTAACTGCGCAGTTTATGATGCATTGAACAATATTTATGCCATGGGGGCAGGTCCTATTGGGATAGAGCTGGCACTGCTTGTACCTACCACAGAAAACGAAGCCGTGCTTCGCGAGACGGTGAGAGCGATTGATGCTGTATGTGAGGAAGCAGGCATCGTGGTGCTTGGTGGGCATACACAGGTGAGCCGTGCGGTGAAGAATATCGTGGTGACAGTTACAGCAATAGGTGAGGCCTATGAGCAGGCACTTACACCATCATCTAAAGCAGCACCGGGCATGGACGTAATAGTGACAGGATATGTGGGGCTTGAGGGCACCGCAATTCTTGCAAATGAGAAAAGAGCCGGGCTTGAAACGAGATTTTCCAAGGCATTTATAGATAAATCAGCAGCATATATAGACCATATTTCCACTGCAATGGAGGCCGCATCCGCGATTGGCGCCGGTGTGGCGGCAATCCATGACGCTTCGCAGGGAGGCATCTTTGGAGCACTCTGGGATATGGCAGAGGCTTCGGGAATTGGTCTTGACATCGATTTAAAGAAGCTCCCTATCAGGCAGGATACGATTGAAATAAGTGAATTTTTTGACATAAACCCGTATAAGCTTTTGTCAGGAGGAAGTCTGATAATCATAGCTGCAGATGGTACCCGCGTGGTCAGAGAGCTTGAGAAAACAGGACAAAATGCTGTTATAGTCGGTGCCACAACCGATTCAAACGACAGAGTGCTGATTTCCGGCGAGGAGAGACGGTTTTTGGAGACTGCCCAGACTGACGAGATATACAAGGTTTTCAACTAATATATTTGAATCAGGAGAATATATATCATGAGAGAAAAGATATTAACATTTATAGAGAAAAACAGCAGGATAAACCTGAAGGAGCTTGCAATCATGCTTGGTGTGGATGAGGCAAGTGTGGCAAACGAGATTGCTGCTATGGAGCAGGAGAATGTCATCTGCGGATATCACACACTGATTGACTGGGACAAGGCAGGCCTTGAGAAGGTCACAGCCATGATAGAGGTCAGAGTGACACCACAGCGCGGCATGGGCTTCGACAAGATTGCCGAGCGTATATACAACTATCCTGAGGTGAAGTCTGTATACCTTATCTCAGGCGGCTTCGACCTCATGGTCACACTCGAGGGCAAGACTCTGCGCGAGGTATCACAGTTTGTGACAGATAAGCTTTCTACACTGGATCAGGTGCTTTCGACAAAGACAAACTTTATTCTGAAGAAATACAAGGATCATGGAACTATCATGGCGGCACCTGTCAAATCCGATGAAAGGGGAATTATGTCATAATGAGAGACCCTTTATCCAGTACCATAAAGACTATCCAGCCATCGGGCATCCGTAAGTTTTTTGATATAGTGAGCGAGATGAAGGATGCGATATCGCTCGGAGTAGGTGAGCCTGATTTTGACACACCGTGGCATATCAGGGATGAGGGCATATATTCCCTTGAAAAGGGACGCACCTTCTACACCTCAAATGCCGGACTCAAGGAGTTAAAGGTTGAGATTGCAAGATATCTCGACAGAAGATACGGCATGACATATGATTACAACAAAGAGATCATGGTAACTGTCGGCGGCAGCGAGGCTATAGATATTGCACTGCGCGCCATGCTCGATGCGGGAGATGAGGTGATTATCCCACAGCCAAGCTATGTTTCATATGTGCCATGTACTGTGCTGGCAGGTGGCACACCTGTGATTGTGGAGCTCAAGGAGGAAAATGATTTCAGGCTGACAGCCGAGGATCTTGAGGCTGTTATCACTCCAAAGACAAAGATACTTATCATGCCTTTCCCTAACAACCCTACAGGCGCTATCATGGAAAAAGCAGACCTTGAAGCAATCGTTCAGGTGGTTAAGGAGCATGATCTGTTTGTGATAAGTGACGAGATTTATTCAGAGCTTACATATGTGGATAAGCATGTGTCTATAGCATCGTTTCCGGGAATGAAGGAGCGAACAGTGCTCATAAACGGTTTTTCTAAGGCCTATGCCATGACCGGCTGGAGGCTTGGATATGCATGTGCACCTGAGACCATTTTAAAGCAGATGCTAAAAATTCATCAGTTTGCAATCATGTGTGCGCCGACCACGAGCCAGTATGCGGCTGTGGAGGCTATGAAAAACGGCGATGAGGATGTTGCACAGATGAGGGAGGAATACAACGGCCGCAGACGCTATGTGCTTCACCGCTTTAAGGAGATGGGGCTTAAGTGCTTTGAGCCTTTCGGGGCCTTTTATGCGTTCCCAAGCATCAAGGAGTTTGGCATGACATCCGATGAGTTTGCCACAAAGCTTCTAAACAGCAAGAAGATTGCCGTGGTTCCGGGAACTGCATTCGGAGAGTGCGGTGAGGGCTTTTTACGTATATCATATGCATATTCGCTTGATGATTTAAAGGAGGCGCTCGGCCGCATTGAGGAGTTTGTCACAGAGCTTCGCGCCGGGATTGATAATAAATAGTTTAAATTGACAGGAGACAAAATGGCAAAGCTGAACATAGTGTTACATGAGCCGGAAATTCCGGCAAATACAGGAAATATCGGAAGAACCTGCGTCGCGACAGGCACGAGGCTTCATCTTATAGAGCCGCTTGGATTCTCACTTTCAGAGAAGGCACTAAAGAGAGCCGGAATGGATTACTGGAAGGACCTCGACGTCACCACATATGTGGACTGGGAGGATTTCCTTGAGAAAAATCCGGGCGCAAAGATATATTATGCGACAACAAAGGGCAGACATGTGTACTCTGATGCTCATTTTGAGCCCGACTGCTATATTATGTTTGGCAAGGAAAGCGCAGGCATTCCGGAGGAGATACTAAAGGAGCATCCAGATGAGTGCATCAGGATACCGATGATAGGTGAGACAAGGTCACTTAATCTGTCAAATTCAGTAGCTATCGTGCTCTACGAGGCATTGAGACAGAATAATTTTGATCATATGAGGCTTGAGGGAGAGCTTCATCACCTGAGCTGGGATGATTAAATCAAGCGGCAAAGCGCATATTTTGGGCAGCTATTTGGGCTTTAACAGCTATGATAATTGTAAATACGGTAGATTTTTAGGAAAAAGAAATGGGCATAATTAAAACAAGCAAATTAGTACATGAATTTATACGAAGAGACGAGGAAGGCAATGTAGAGTCAATCACTACAGCACTCGACAACGTAAACCTCGACATAAAAGAGGGACAGTTTATTGCAATCCTCGGTCACAATGGTTCGGGAAAATCAACTCTTGCAAAGCATATCAATGCACTTCTTGCGCCGAGCGACGGCACCATATGGGTGGATGGCATGGATGTGTCAAAGGAAGAGAATGTCATACCTGTCAGGAAAAGTGCAGGTATGGTTTTCCAGAATCCCGACAATCAGATTATCGCCAATGTCGTGGAGGAGGATGTGGGCTTTGGACCTGAGAATATCGGTGTGCCGACAGATGAAATCTGGCAGCGCGTGGACTATGCACTAAGGGCTGTTGGTATGACAAAGTACCGCACACATTCACCGAACAAGCTCTCCGGAGGACAGAAGCAGCGTGTGGCAATCGCGGGAGTTGTGGCAATGGAGCCAAAATGCATAGTATTTGACGAGCCTACAGCCATGCTTGACCCAAACGGCCGCAAGGAGGTCATAGCCACAGCCCATGAGCTCAATAAGAAAAAGGGCGTGACCATCATTCTCATCACCCATTACATGGAGGAGGTGGTCGGTGCAGACCATGTCTATGTCATGGAAAAGGGCAAGGTGGTCATGGACGGCACACCGCGTGAGATTTTTTCAAGGGTGGACGAACTGAAGGAGCACAGGCTTGATGTGCCGCAGGTGACACTGGTAGCTGATGAGCTCAAAAAGGCAGGCCTTGATATCCCTGATGGAATCCTGACGAGAGAAGAACTTGTAAGTGCGCTTGTTGCGCTGAAAAACAGATAGGCGGGAGAAAATATGTCAATAATTCTAGATCACATAAACTATTGCTACAGTGCCGACTCAGCCTACAAGGTGCAGGCACTTAAGGATGTAAGCCTTGAGATAAATGATGGAGAGTTTATCGGAATAATCGGTCACACCGGTTCGGGAAAATCCACACTTATCCAGCATATGAACGGCCTTTTGAAGGCGACAAGCGGTCATATATACTACAATGGACAGGATATATATGACAATGATTATGATTTAAGCAAGCTGCGTCACAAGGTGGGGATGGTGTTCCAGTATCCGGAGCATCAGCTTTTTGAGACAACCAACTTTGAGGATGTATGCTTTGGACCGAAAAATCAGGGGCTCGATAGGAAAACAGTGGAGCTAAGAGCCTATGAGGCACTGCAGAATGTACATTTTCCGGAGGATCTCTACTATCAGCCGCCATTTGATTTGTCCGGAGGACAAAAAAGGCGTGTAGCCATAGCAGGAGTACTTGCAATGCACCCTGACGTACTCATACTCGATGAGCCGACAGCGGGACTGGATCCTGCGGGCAGAGATGAGATACTGGGACTGCTTTTACAGATGAAAAAGGATCTGGGTATCACAATCATACTCGTATCACACAGCATGGAGGATGTTGCGGAGTATGTGGACCGCATCATTGTTATGAATTCAGGAGAGGTGATGTTTGGCGGAGTGCCGAAGGAGGTATTCTCGCACTACAAGGAGCTCGAGGCAGTCGGACTTGCAGCACCGCAGGTCACATATCTGATGCATGATCTGGCGGAAAAGGGTATACCGGTTGACCTTTCGGCAACGACAGTTGCGGAGGCGAGGGACTCAATACTAAAAGCCTTTAAATAGCTCACCAATGCTGACATTTTGATACAAATTATGAGGAAGGAATACAAAAATGATTCGTGATATTACCATAGGCCAGTATTATCCGGCTCAGTCGCCAATACATAAACTGGACCCAAGAGTAAAGCTTTTCGCAACACTTATATATATTATTGCGCTGTTTTCCTACAAGGGAATAGCCGGTGTGCTGTTTATAGTTGCCGCGCTTGCCGCAGTTATAAAGATATCAAAGGTGCCCTTTAAGTTCATGGTAAAGGGACTCAAATCCATTATAATACTGCTGCTTTTTACAGCATGCTTCAGCGTGTTTTTCACACAGGGAGAGTATACAATCTGGGAGTACGGTATACTGCACATTTCTGACACCGGACTGATAAATGCAGCAACCATGATGATACGACTTGTGCTGCTCATTATAGGAACCTCGCTCATGACACTCACCACCACACCAAACCAGCTCACGGACGGTCTTGAGAAATCACTGGGCTTTTTAAATAAAATACATGTTCCGGTGCATGCGATAGCCATGATGATGTCGATAGCGCTTCGTTTCATTCCAATCCTTATTGAGGAGACGGACAAAATAATGAAAGCACAGATGGCAAGAGGAGCTGATTTTGAGCATGGAAATATCATAAAAAGAGCAAAGAGCATGGTGCCTCTTTTAGTGCCGCTTTTCGTATCCGCCTTCAGGCGTGCGGATGACCTCGCAATGGCCATGGAGGCCAGATGCTACAATGGTGGAGAGGGCAGGACAAAGATGAAGCCGCTCGTATATGAAAAGGATGATAAAATAGCATATCTTTTCATATTTGCGTTTTTAGCGGTTGTGATAGTGCTTAGAATCCTTCTGCCGGTGAATCTGGGCAATCTTATTTTCAGATAGTGAAATAGATAGTGCAGGCAAAACAGGAGAGATATATGCGTGTAAAAATGATTGTAGCCTACGATGGCACAAATTACTGCGGCTGGCAGATACAGCCAAACGGCATAACAATTGAGCAGGTATTAAACGAGCACCTGAGCCGCCTGTTAAAGGAGGATATAAAGGTGACAGGAGCAAGCCGCACCGATGCGGGAGTGCATTCACTTGGAAATGTGTGTATGTTTGACACCAATACCCGCATGCCGGCGGAAAAGATATCGTATGCACTGAATCAGAAGCTGCCGGAGGATATAGTGGTGGTCGATTCCTGTGAGGTAAGCGATGATTTTCATCCACGCTTCTCAAAGAGCCGTAAAACCTATGAATACCGCATTTTAAATGCGAGGTTCAGAAATCCGACACGCAGGCTTGACACATATTTCTATCATTATCCGCTTGACACAGCCAAGATGAGTGAGGCTGCAAAATATCTTATAGGAGAGCATGATTTTGCAAGCTTCTGCTCGGCAAACTCGCAGGCACAGACTACAGTCCGCACGATATATGACTGTACGGTGTCAAAGGCCGGTGACATCATCACAATACGTGTGATAGGAAACGGCTTTTTGTACAATATGGTGCGCATAATCGCAGGAACACTTGTGAAGATAGGTGGAAGCGATATGCCGGCCGATGCGATGAAGGGCATAATAGCCGCAACAGACAGGGCAGCAGCAGGTCCCACAGCCCCGGCACATGGGCTTACAATGATAGGACTGGAGTACGAGTAACAGCTTTAGATTTTTAATATTATATTAAGATTTTTGGAATATCCGTTTTTAGCTTCGATAATAGGTTATAATGTCGTTACGGTTAAGACATGGTACGGTAAAAAGAAGCTTGGAGATGAAGATGGTTATGAGATTTACAGAAGTTAAAGAGAAAATTATAAAAAACAAAGCCATAAACAGCACAGACAAAGTAAAAGGCAGACACCGTAGAGTGATCCGTATAGGAGCGTTTGCCCTGATATTTGTAGTGCTGTTTTCGTTTGTCTCGACATTTTTTAAGATGACGGATGCTGTCAATATTGCGACTATAGAGGGCTTTTATAAGGAGCCGAAGGACTCAATTGATGTGATGATGATAGGAGCCAGCGAGGTATACGCTGATTACAGCGCAACAGAGGCCTGGAAGAATTATGGATACACCTCATACTCGCTGGGGGTATCCGGAGCGCCCGGCAGCCTGTACAAATCAATGCTCAGGGAAGCTCTCACCAGACAGCATCCGAAGGTTGTGGTGTTTGAGGTGAATGGCTTTTTACAAAAAGACAGCTACTACGACAGGACGGTAAAGCTGCACAGCTGGATAGACAATATCCACAATGAGGAAAACAGGCTTGATACAATAAAAGAGATTGTGCCAAAGAATGAGCAGGACAACTTTACAAATCCTTTAAAGCTGTATCACAGCAACTGGAAGGATATAGACAAATGTGCACACACCTTTGCTACAAGAGTTGGAATGTATTTTACAAAAACATCATGCATGAAGGGCTTTTCATCTATTGCTAAATATTCCGATTGTCCATCAGGCAAGCAGAAAAAGCTCTATTTTACCGACAAGAGCAGAGCGTATATGACTGATCTGCTTGAGTATTGTAAGGCACAGGGTGTGGAAAAGGTGCTTTTTGCAAGGTTTCCTCATGAGAAGGAGATAAAGAATCCGCAGGTGCTTTGCGACGTGAAGGAGCTTGTGGAGTCCTATGGCTATGATTTTGCAAGCTTTGAAGGTGATAAGGAATTTATCGGAATCAATGAGAGGGATGATTTCTACAATTCAGAGCATCTGAATATAAACGGAAGCCGCAAATTCACTGCATTTATGGGGAAGTATCTGTCAGATAATTACAGGCTTAATGCAGACCACTCACCGGAGCTTCAGAGTGCATGGGGCGAGTGCGCAAGGCGCGCTGACAGGGTGATGAGTGCCTGCGCAAAGGATACGGATCTGAGTCTGGGCAATCATTATTTTGAGATGTCCGTTTATCTGCCTTATAATTTTTCGTCAAGCCTTGCGACAAATAAGGTAGCAGATACAAACAACGATGCAAAGCCTGCAAAGGAGTTAAATACCCCGGTTAAAAAATAGCATGATAGTGTATGGACTTTAAAATAAATACTGCCTGTTAATTAAAGTATGTCTGGCAGTATTACTTTAAAAAATAGATTTGGAGTAAATAAAATGGAACTCATTTCATTAAAATATGCGATATTTGTAATCGTATTGCTTGTATTATATTATTGCTTTCCGAAGAAATACCGCTGGTATGTGCTTCTGGCGGGAAGCATGGCATACTATGTGATTATATGTAAGTGGTATGTGCTGTTTATCATTTTTACAATATGCACCACCTATGGCTCAACAATATGGATTGACAAGCTGCTAAAGGAGCAGAATGCCATCGTAAAAAGCCATAAGGAGGACTGGGACAGGCAGACTAGAAAGGAATACAAGGAAAAGGGCAGAAAAAAGAGAGTGGCAGTCATGCTTTTTGCGCTGCTTTGCAATTTCGGCATATTGGCATTCCTTAAATATATACCATATGCGGGCGAGCTTGGACTTTTGCTTCCACTTGGCATATCCTTCTACACCTTCCAGTCCATGGGCTATGTGATGGATGTATACAGGGAAATTGTCGAGCCGGAAAAGAATTTCCTTAAGGTAGCACTGTTTGTATCATTTTTCCCTCAGATAATACAGGGACCGATAGCGATATATGATAAGCTTGCGGGACAGCTCTACGAGGGACATTCCCTGAGGCTTGAAAATCTGCAAAAGGGTGCGCTTCTGGTGCTTTGGGGAGTCATGAAAAAGCTTGTGATAGCAGACCGCGCGGTAAATATCATCAATTTTGTAATGGATAAGCCGATGGATTTTTCGGGCACTTATGTATTTTTTGCGGCAGTAGTGTATGCGCTGCAGCTATATGCGGATTTCTCGGGAGGAATCGATATAGTGCGCGGTATTGCGGAGATGTTTGGCATAACAATGTCAACAAACTTCAATCATCCGTATTTTTCGCGCTCGCTCACTGAGTATTGGCACCGCTGGCATATGACTTTGGGAGACTGGTGCAGAAACTATATCTTCTACCCGCTTTCAATCTCAAAGCGTTTCCTGAACTTTGGCAAATGGCTAAAGCCGAGATTTGGCGCGCATATCAGTAAGGTGCTGCCGGGCTGCATCGCGAGTGTCATCACATTTATCGTCATCGGAGTATGGCACGGTTCCAATATGAAATACCTGTATTTCGGACTCTGGAACGGTATTGTCATCATGCTTGCAGAGCTTTTTGCTCCGGTAAACAAAAAGGTGGCAGGCGGCTTTTTTAAGCTGACCGGCCTCAGGGAAAAGGGTATATTTGCAACGATTATATCAGTGCTTTGGACCTTTATGCTCATACTGGTAGGCTACTATTTTGACATAGCTGCAAATGCGTCGACAGCATTTCACATGCTTTTTAAATCAGTCACAGATTTCCATATCGGCGAGCTTGGAATAAACAACATCATTTTGAATCTAGGAGCATGCGGACTGGACAAGTACGATATACTTTTACTTATAATATGTACGCTGCTGTGGTTCTTCATCAGCTTTGTTGAGGAAAATAAAAAGCTCGACATGCGCGATTTCATACTTTCAAGAAAGCTGCCGCTTCGCTGGGCAATAATATATCTTGGCATATTTATAGTAATAATATTCGGTTACTACGGACCGGGAGTGAATCCGGCTGATTTTGTATATATGCAGTTTTAAAATAAAAGTTTAAAGAAAAAGTATAAACATAAAGAAAAAACTTAAAGAAATAGCTTAAAGAAAAAGCTTAAAGAAAAAGCCGAAAATAAGGGTGAAAAACACTTGACAACAGCCGGTTACGCAAGTATAATATCTAGGTCTGTAAAAGTAGATAAATGGAAGCCAAAGCCCCGGCAACCATTTAGTATAGATAATGATAGTCATCTGAGATGGAACAGAGGACTATAAGATGTCAAAAAGGAAGTGGCGTCCGGACATACGCGATTTCAAGAGGCATCGGCATTAAAAGTAATCGAATCATTTAAGGAGGAAAACCGATGAAAACATTTATGGCTAGTCCTGCTACAATCGACAGAAAATGGTACGTAGTAGACGCTGAAGGTAAGACATTAGGACGTTTAGCATCAGAAGTTGCTAAAGTATTAAGAGGAAAGAATAAAGCAATCTTTACACCACACATTGACACAGGTGATTATGTAATCGTTGTCAATGCTGACAAGGTTAAGGTTACTGGTAAGAAATTAGACCAGAAGATTTACTATCATCACTCAGATTATATCGGTGGTATGAAAGAGACAACATTAAGAGAGATGATGAACAAGCACCCAGAGCGCGTTATCGAGTACGCTGTAAAGGGAATGCTTCCAAAGGGACCTCTTGGACGTCAGATGTATACAAAGTTATTCGTATACGCTGGACCAGATCACAAACATGCAGCTCAGAAGCCTGAGACATTAGAGTTTTAATAGGAGGTAAAGTAAATTGGCTACTACAAAGTATTACGGAACAGGAAGAAGAAAATCATCTGTTGCTAGAGTATATTTAGTACCTGGAACAGGAAAGATTACAATCAATAAAAGAGATATCGATGAGTACCTTGGTCTTGAGACATTAAAGGTAGTTGTTCGCCAGCCATTAGTTGCAACTGAGAAGTTCGACGTTTTAGTTAACGTTCGTGGTGGTGGATACACAGGACAGGCCGGAGCAATCCGTCACGGAATCGCTCGTGCACTCCTTCAGGTAGATTCAGAGTACAGACCGGTTCTTAAGTCTGCTGGATTCTTAACACGTGATCCACGTATGAAAGAGCGTAAGAAATACGGTCTCAAAGCAGCTCGTAGAGCTCCTCAGTTCTCAAAGAGATAATCTTTCAAGAACGAAGATATCAAGAAAAGCCCATTTTTCAAGGGTTACAGAAGTTGTGGAATGCCGTCAGATGTGCTGGAATTTACATCGAATGCAACACATATGCAGCAGGTATGCAACAAAGATATTGATATGTATAGGACATTTTTCAGTAGAGATACTGGGGAATGTCCTTTTCTTTGTTTAAATCTTATTAATCGCATCTACAAGCTCCTTTATATCAAAGTGGGTATACACTTTCTCTGTGAGTGTCATTGCACCTGAGTGCCCCGCAATCTTTTTGATAATCGTCTGGTTAATACCGGCTTCTGCTAAGGTCTTAACAAACAGGTGCCAAAACGTAAGGTATTCACTAAAGATGTGTTATCACGAGTGCTGCAGGAAGAGCTTTGTGAGGTGTCAAATAAAGAAATTTATGACTAGTTTGGAGAACAGATAAAAGAAAAGTCGAAAGGTCGAAATCACGATTTATCCGTTGCAGAGTATAAGATGGCTCAGGAGACAAAGTATTTGACACAATTACAAAGGCAGGTGTAAGAATCGGATAGGACAGTTAAGGCAAATAAAGCTGTTGAAAAAGAATATACGGATAAAAAAGAAAAAGTGGAGTCTAAAATTTCATGTCTGGAAAGTATACGGCGGTTTAGTAAGTCGCTTTCAGAAATGGAAAGTAGAGAATCGAAACATATATCAAAGGAACTCGATGAAAATAAATCAGAAATTCAATCGGTAAGTGAAGAGCGGGCAAGTGCTATTGAAAAATCAGAAGATGCCGCGAAATTGCTTGATAGAATCAAGAATTTTGTATCGTCATTCAGATTATTTGCACCTACGATAGAAGAATATGCCAATCAAGTTGAAGCAGATAAGACAATAGAGGCAGGAAATTCATTTCGTGGAATATTAAATGAGCCGGGCAAGCTGCTGGAGGCATTCAAAGAACTGATAAAAGAAGGCTTGTGCTTGTTTCCAATGCTGATGAGGTGGAAAACTTCTAAGGGAGAAGTGGCAGCGGTATTCATAGAGAAAAGCGATGGCTATTCATATTCATTGTATGGATATATGAATGTGGACACTAAGGAATATTACACTAAAGAGAGTGTTCAGTGGGAGATTTCGGCAGGTAATCGTACTGGCATTGTTGAACAGATGGATGCTAATATAGAGACAATGGCAAGAGACTTGCAGGAGATATTGAGGATAGGAGCGGAGCAGAAGAGATTGTGGGAGGTGTATGAGGGAAAGTAATCTATGTAGAATAAGGTAATTAGATTTAAATAATATTAAAATTGATAATATTATAATTGACGATTAAGAACAAATGTTCTATAATGCTATTATAAGTTGTCCATATGTGTCCAAAGTTGTCCTTTACTGATGATTATTTATGGGTTATAATCATACAAAATGGAGGAACTAGATAATGAGCGAAATATTAACTGTTGAACAAACTGCAGTTTACTTGAAATTATCAACGAAAACAATACGGAGATTAATAAAAAGTGAAGAAATAGTAGCATCAAAAGTTGGCGGATGTTGTAGAATTAAACAAGTAGATATTGTAGAGTATCTGAAAAGAAAAAGTAATATAATGGAGGAATAGTTATGAGCGAAGAAACTACAAAAGGATTAGTTAAGAGAACATTATCTGCTGTTGGATATCCACAAAATCAAGATGTTGAGGAAAACGGAATAACAATATATAAAGAACAAAGTTATAATGATTTCGCTCAAGATAATAATTTAGCTTGTTTTTTGAAAGACCAATTTGCGTCAGCAAGTAAAAGTCTTAGTGGAAATAAAGGAGCACCAGACTTTACAATTACCAATAAAAGTTCAAATATAATAATTGTAATTGAATGCAAAGAAGATATTAAAAACCATCAAACATATTCTAATCTAAATGATTATAAAAAAGGTATAGGAACAGAAAGAGAAATTTCTACAAAAGCAGTTAATGGGGCATTGCATTATGCATCTTTTATTAATAATGGTTTTGATGTTATTGCGATTGCTGTATCGGGTATTTCAGATACAAATATAAAATGTTCAGTTTTTTTATTACCATCCAAGGGAGTGTATAAAGATATTAAATTGTTAAGTGATGGAGATTTAACAGTAATATCTTCATTTAAAGATTATAAGCATAGGATAGATATTGAAAAGGGAGTATTTAAGGAGAAAACAGAAAAAGTTATAAAGGAATTAAAAAAGTACTCTGCGGCATGTAATAAATTTTTAAGAGCAAATGGGATATCTCCTGAGGATAGGGCAGGTTTTTTATCGGCTTTAGTAATGGCACAAACCGAAGAGGATTCGGCATATTTTAAAGCTGTAAAAAATACTGTGGATAAGATTGATGCAGGAGAAAAATTCGAAGAAGGTCTAGGAAATCAGGCAATAGGTTTGTTATTCAATACAATTGCAGGTGCAAAAGGTGCATTACAAAATATATGGGAAAATATAGATGATTTATCAGCAATGAAGGAAGAAAAATTAGAGCAGTATTACAATCATATATTGAGTTCCTCTTTGTTAAAAACACCTGAGTATGACACAAAATATTTTACATATGGAGAAAATATTTTATCTGCATGCAGCTATTCAATATATAAGAATATAACTTTGAAAATAAAGAATTATCCAGAAGTTGATATTATGGGAACATTTTATACAACTTTTTTAAAATATGCTAAGGGAGATACTAAAGATAAAGGAATAGTGTTAACCCCAAAACATATTACAGAATTGTTTTGTGATATAGCTGAAATCTTTTTGGAAAGGAAATTAGATGAAAAAACTAAAGTGCTTGATGTATGCTGTGGTACTGGAGCGTTTTTAATTGCGGCATTAAATAGGATGGACTACAATATTCTTACAGATATATCAAGATCTGAAAAAAACAAAAAACAAAGCAGAAGAGATGTAAGGAAATCATGTTTGGTTGGAGTTGATAATGATGAAAAAATGTTTGCTTTAGCTTATGCAAATATGCGTTTCCATGGTGACGGTAAATCTAATTTGTTTTGTAATTCTTCATTAAGGAAAGATGATGAAATAACCAGAACATATAAAGGAAAGAAAATAACACTATACGAGGAACTAACATCACAGAATAGACCTTGGGAGGATGAGGAGGAACGAAAACTTTGGAAAAGACCAATAGTCGGAATGACAAATCCCCCATATTCTTTATTGAATGAAGCTGGAAAGAAGAATAAATCAGATAAACAAACTGGTAAGAGTGAATTGGATTTTGTATATTCGATGCTTTCATATCTTGAAGTAGGTGGAATAGGTATAGCAATAGTACCACAAAGTTGTGCTCATTCAAAAAATGATTTACAGATGAGAAAAAATATACTAGAGAATAATACATTATTGGCGGTTATGACTATGCCGAATAAATTGTTTCAAGATAGTAAGGTTGGAACTGATACCTGCATTATGGTTTTCAGAGCTGGAATTCCACATAAAAATTCATCGAAGAATGTGTTCTTGGCAAGATGGATAGATGATGGATTTGTAACGGTGCCACATGTTGGAAGATATGATAAAGAAGGAACTTGGTTAGCGATTAAACAAGAATGGTGTAATCAATTAAAAGGTTTAGCTGATAAAAATGATACATGTTTTATTAGAAGAGTAACAGAGGCGGATGAACCATGGTTAGCTGAATTGTATGTTGAAACAGACTACACTAAGTTAACAAGAAAAGATTTTGAAGCACAGTTAAAGAAATATGCGTTGTTTAAATATATGCAAGAAAACGGTGGTGATGATGTATGAGGAGATTAGATGAATTGTTTGTAATAAAAAATGGGAATGATCTTGAGCTATGCTATCAGCATAAGAATGACGATGGCATTAATTTTGTTTCTAGAACAGAAAATAATAATGGAGTTTCGGCTAGAATTGAGGAAATAGAGGGGATATCTCCTTGGGCTAGTGGAACAATTTCTGTTTCTTTAGGTGGAAGTGTTTTGGAAGCATTTGTTCAGACAGAACCATATTACACAGGGTTTCATATGCGAGTGTTGGTACCAATAGTTCCAATGGATGAAATGACAAAACAATACTATTGTATGTGTATAAGGGCAAATAAATTTAAATATGGGTTTGGTCTACAAGCAAACAAAACAATAGATGCATTGCTAGTCCCAGATATTAATGAAATACCTGAGTGGGTTGGAAAAAAAAATCTTCCGGATGTATCTGAAATACCAGATTATTTTTTGGAAGATGGATACAGAAAGGCATGTTGGTATCTAGACAATATAGACCAAGAAAAATTTGAAAATAAATATAGTGGTGCGGTTGAAAATACATCGGTAAATTTTGAGTATAGTGAAAACACATGGTGTGAATTTAATGTCGCAGGTGAAAATGGATTGTTTACAATAAAACCAGGTAAAAGGTTAACAAAATCAGAACAGCATGAGGGGGAAACATTTTTTATTGGGGCAACTAAATTTAATAATGGACTTACTGGATATATTGATGCAGAACCATTATATTATGAACCATGTATTACTGTAAATTACAATGGAAGTGTTGCGGAAGCATTTTATCAAGAAGTCCCATTTTGGAATTCTGATGATGTGAAAGTTTGGATTCCTAATTTTCAGTTCAATAAATACATAGCTTTTTTCTTAATAACTATAATAAGACAACAACAACAACATTATAGTTATGGTATAAAATGGAATCAGACCAAAATGGAAAAAACTAAAATTAAATTACCATTTTGTATTGGAAAAGATGGAAAAAAAATACCAGATTGGAATTATATGGAGAAATTTATAAAATCATTACCATTTAGTAAAGGTATATGATTGCATACTATTTTATGTTTGAAATATAGTTCGAAATTATGTCAAATATGCATAAAATTAAGTGTATAGAGGGAGAAGTAAAAATATGAAATTACATTCATTAAAAATTAAAAATTTTAGAGGATATAAAGATGAGATAAATGTTGTTTTTGATGATTTGACAGCTTTTGTTGGTAAAAATGATGTTGGAAAATCCACTATACTAGAGGCATTAGATATATTTTTTAATGACGGAAAAGGTGTTGTTAAGATTGATAAGAATGATATTAATATTTTAGAAGCACATGCTGGAAATCAAGATACTATTATATCTGTATGTTTTGCAGAATTACCAGAAAAAATTGTGATAGATTCTACCATTGAAACATCTTTGCAAGATGAATATATGTTAAATGCAGAAGGATACTTAGAAGTAATAAAAAAGTATAAAAATGGCGGAAATCCGAAAGTTTTTATTAGAGCAAATCATCCTACAAATGTTAGATGTGCAGAGTTATTATTAAAAAAGAATTCTGATTTAAAAAAAATGATACAAGCAGAAGAATTAGAGTGTGATAATCTAAATGTGAACTCATTAATGAGAACAGCTATATGGGATAATTACAGTGATGATTTACAACTGAAAGAGATAGAAATAGATGTATCCAAAGAAGATGCAAAGAAAATATGGGAAAAATTATCAAGCTATATGCCGGTGTATTCGTTATTTCAATCAGATCGAAAGAATAGTGATGGAGATAATGAGGTACAAGATCCTTTGAAAGAGGCAGTTAAACAAATTCTGAGTGATGAATCTTTACAGGATACATTAAATTCAGTTGCAAATGAGGTTCAATATAAGTTACAAGAGGTTGCTGAGAGAACCTTAGAAAAATTGCGAGAAATGGACGCTGATATTGCAAATAGTTTGAATCCTGTTATTCCAACTGGTCAGGCATTAAAGTGGCAAGATGTTTTTAAAGGAGTTTCAATATCAGGAGATGAAGACATTCCGATAAATAAAAGAGGAAGTGGTGTAAAACGTTTAGTTTTGTTAAGTTTCTTTAGAGGTGAAGTTGAGAGGAGATTCAGTGAAGGAGATAATACAGGAATTATATATGCAATAGAAGAGCCGGAAACATCTCAACATACTGACAATCAACGTAAATTAATTGAGGCATTAAAAACACTTGCTGAATCAATGAATGTACAAGTTATTTTGACGACACATAGCGCATATATAGTTAAACAATTAAAATTTGCAAATTTAAGACTTATTGTAGAAGAAAATGACAATAAAATGATAAATGATGTTTTGCCAGGACAATTACAATATCCATCATTAAATGAAGTAAATTATATTGCGTTCAATGAAATAACAGAGGAGTATCATGATGAACTATATTCTTATATTGAATTTCAAGGATGGAAAAACACATATTGTTCAGGAAAGCCAACTCGTTTATATCATAGACAATTGCCTAATGGAAATGTAAGAGACGAACAGAAAGTATTGACTGAATATATTAGGCATCAAATACATCATCCTGAAAATCATTTAAATGATAAATATACACGGGAAGAATTACAACAATCCATTGAAGATATGAGACAATTTATTTCAGAAATGGAAGCAGAGTAATTCATTACGCCTATATAAAGGAAAATTACGGACTCCAATCTACATCTATAGCATCAGCCCAAGCCTACAACTCCAAATCAAGAGCAAGTGCGGCATACATAAGTGGATTATCAATCGCAAGGTTATCAATAAGCCTTTGAGAATTAGGTGTAGTATGGAGATCTTTTTAGCTTCATCACAGGATAAGAATAGAAGTACATTATCAGAAAAAGCAATATCAATTCTGTTCTTGTATAAGTTATAGTAAGCAAAATGTATTTTCATAGTAGTAGTTCTTTCTTTGTTAAAGTAATGAGTAGTCATGGGAATGTGTGGACAGTCAACCGCATATAACACATATGCAACAGTGCAACCATAAATCCCCTATTTATGGGCTTTTCTTGTTCTCAAAACGTTAACAATTTATAATAAAAAGTAAACAAGTATAAGAGATAATATATTTTAATATTAATCAAAACAGAGAGAGTGATTATATGACAACTGTGAGCACCAAAAGTGGTAGAATCATAAAAGTTGTATCCAGAGAAGAGGAGAAGAGTACATTGACAGAATCGGATAATGAAATGGACGAAAGGGCAGTTGAAGCTGTTAAGGCAGCAATAAATAAAGCGAAAATATGTAAAAAACCTATAGCTGGTTATGATAATGAAAAGAAACAGGCTTATGTAGAGTATGCAAATGGAAAAAGAAAATATATAAATATACAAAACCTTTGATTCCTGTATTAGCGGGTTCAAATGGCTTGTAAAAATACACATATTGTGATAACGTAAGGGCGTATGAACGTCAGCGATTTTTGAAGACAGGCATTACAAATAATGAAATAAGAGGCAGCAAAATGGATTTTGAAAGCAGAAGACAAAGAATTTTAGACAAGATGGAGGACAATTCTATAGCAATATTGTACTCAGGCATCGAGCACCATGTGAGTGCAGATGAGTATGATTTATTCACAGCACAGGCTAACCGCAATTTCTTCTATCTGACCGGACTTAGACGTGACAACATGGTCCTTGTCCTGGATAAATGTGTAGAGCCTGCTAAGACGATGCTCTTCATAGAGGAGGCAGACCCTACGATGGAGCGCTGGTACGGCAGGAAAGTGACTATGGAGGAAGCCGAGGAAATATCAGGAATTGACGAAGTAGAATATATTTATGAGCTTGAGAGCACACTGGACAGGATAATGACGCGTGAGGATGTATACACAGCATATTTTGACACGTATCGTCATCAGAAAGTGGATTTGCCGGATTATAATGTGGTAAAAGCCAATGAATTTAAGACAGACTATCCGGGAGTTGCTGTGAAGAATCTTTTCCCGCTTGTGGCAGAGGAGCGTATGCAGAAGGATGAGGATGAGATTGAACTTACCAAAAAGGCAATCGCTCTCACAAAGGACGGACTTTGCAATGTAATGGCTAATTTAAAGCCGGGCATGAAGGAATATCAGGCACAGGCAGACTTTGAATATATCATAAGACGCGGTGGGGCAGAGTGGACAGCTTTCCCTACAATCGCCGGAAGTGGAATGAATGGAACAATGCTTCACTATGACACAAATCGTGAGACGATGGAGGATGGAACACTGGTTCTTCTTGACCTTGGAGCCAGAATAGATGGCTACAATTCGGATATTACGAGAACATATCCGGTAAATGGCAGGTTTACCGAGCGCCAGAAACAGGTATATGATATTGTGCTTGCCGCAAACCGAAAGATTGTCGAGGCTGCAAAGCCGGGAATGACTACAAAGGAATTAAATGAAGTATGTAAGGATGTGCTTGCAGACGGGCTTATGAAGCTTGGACTTATAAAGAATTCTGTAGAGATTTCTAAGTATTACATGCATGGCGTGTCACACCATCTGGGAATTGATGTGCATGACGTGACAGTTGACTCAAACAGCAGGCTTCGTCCGGGGGCAATCATCAGTGATGAGCCGGGACTGTATATAGATGAATGGGAAATCGGTATCAGGATTGAGGATGATGTACTTATCACCGAGGATGGTGCAGTGTGTCTGTCGGAGGATATCATCAGAACCACGGAGGATATAGAGGCTTACATGGCTGAGCACAAAAAGATTTAATCGTGATAAATGATAAATTTTGCGGTTTATAATATTTTTATGTGACATAATCTGATTTATGTATTATAGTAGTGCTAGTACATCGAATAATAAGTTTCTGATGCATTGTTATTTCTTATTTGGTGTACTATAGTATAGCAGTTATTTTTTATTGCTGTATAGGTGCAACGAAAATAATTCGTTCGACAGATGGAAGGAGAACAACTATGGTAAAGAAGATTAATAGCAGTGAATTTGAACAGGTTAAAAATAATAAGGCTATCATTGTTGATTTTTCGGCAGAGTGGTGCGGTCCATGCAAGATGCTTGCGCCTGTAATGGAGCAGCTTTCTGATGAAATCACAGATGTGGAGTTTTACAATATTGATGTGGACGAGAATCCTGATCTGGCAAGAGAGTATCGTATAATGAATATTCCTGCAGTTATTGCAATCAAGGGCGGTCAGGTTGCCGGTCAGCAGATTGGTCTTGTGTCTAAGGATGATATGAAAGGCTTTATAGAGGGAGTATTCTAAGAAGGAGTATTCAAAGAAGGAAATTCTTAAGAAGCGAGAATACACCTGCAGTGAGCTTTTGGGTGAATATGCATGGTGTGATTCCTAACAGTTACGATGAACAGTGAAAACCGGGCAGGCTATTATGCCCGGTTTTACATTTTTTTCATTTAAATTAGTTCTCTCGGAAGATTTTTCCAAAGATGAATCTAACAAGTGGTCCGGCAACAAAGAGCTGCCAGAAGAAGGCCATTGGAAAGTTTCTTACGACGAGCTCACAGAATGTCGCAAATATCTGTGAATTAAAACCACCATTGAAAAGGATGGTAGCGATAAAGCTCATCATAGGACACATAAACCAGATTGAGAAGACGGAAATTGCAAGGATTATAGCAATAGGTCTGTCCTTTCCCGGTGTGACTATTTTGAAAGCGCATTTTTTGGCAAGTGGTCCGGCAATGAATGTATCGAGAATAAAACCGGCAACAATCATGATAGGAAATTCGCCTAATGCGGCCTTAAAAACAAAGTTCTTCATACCACCTGTTTCAAGGGCAATATTGTAGCATATCATGGCATAAACCATGACAAGCACCATCATGATGGTAAAAACTGTTTCCTGTAATCTGTTCTTTGGCATTTTTCTTAAATCCTCCTGTTATGTAAAATAAATATAGCTGTAACGAGTAGTTACAATAGGCTCTTGATAGCTGCGATAATTGAAAAAGGCTTGAAGTGTATACAAGGCTTCATGCACGTAAAAGCGCAAAAAAAATAGACAGAGGGAAACTTTCGTCTCGCTCTGTCTAAGCTGCAACTACCATTAATTGTCGATAGTTTATCACAGATAGAATACAAAAATCAATAGGAAGTTGGTACTATAGAAAATATGATAATAAAAGATATCGAATTTAAATTAAAAGACGGCAGAACTGCCATTTTGCGAAGTGCAAATGAAAAGGATGCCAAAGCTCTTATAGAGTACATGAAAAAGTCAACCGGTGAAACGGATTTCTTACTGAGGACACCGGAAGAATGTGAGACCCGGACCATCGAGCAGGAGATTGATTTCATAAATAGCTGCAATTTGTCGGATACACATACGCTGCTGGTTTGTGAAGCAGATGGAAAAATTGCCGGAAATTGCATGGTCTGGTGGAATAAACGTGCGAAAACCGGACACAGGGCAAATGTGGCAATCGGTTTGCTGAGCGAATTCTGGAATCAGGGGATCGGAACGAGAATGTTCCTGGAAATGATAAAAATAGCAGAAAGCAATCCGAATATATTGCAGATGGAATTGGATTTTATTGAGGGCAATAGCAGGGCGAGAGCACTTTATGAGAAGATGGGCTTCAGGATAACTGGCATCAAATTTAATTCTATCAGACAAAATGACGGAACCTTGTGCAATGAGTATTCAATGATAAGGGAAATTAGTAGATAAGCAAACTTTTTATAAAAAGCCACAATATGTATTTTAGCAAGTACCAGAGAGTTTATCCCTTGTAAACGTTTACTATTATGTTATACTGTAATCGTTGCCGGGCATACTGATGTGTGAACGGTAAACTGAAAAAGTAATTAGAGCAGCAGGAGAAGGATTTTATGCTGTATCATAAATAAAAATGAGGTGAAAATCGTGCTTAAAGCAGAAAATTTAACTTTAAACGTAGATGATGAGGGCGGAAAGAAATGCCTTCTGAACAATATATCATTTCAGGTAGAGGACGGAGAAATGCTTGTCATCACAGGACCAAACGGAGGTGGAAAATCTACTCTGGCAAAGACTTTGATAGGTATCCAGACACCGGACAGCGGAAAGATCATACTTGACGGACAGGATATCACAGAGCTTGACATCAATCACAGGGCAAATGCGGGAATAGGCTTTGCATTCCAGCAGCCACCGAGATTTAAGGGAATGACAGTCATGAAGCTGCTCAAGCTTGCCGCAAAGGATGAGCTTTCAGACAAGGAGTGCTGCGACCTTCTCACCGCGGTAGGACTCTGTGCAAAGGATTACATTTACCGCCAGATTGACGGCACACTCTCAGGTGGAGAGATGAAGCGAATTGAGATTGCATCAGTGCTTGCCAAGGAGCATTCGCTTTGCATATTTGATGAGCCGGAGGCCGGAATCGATCTGTGGAGCTTTTCAATGCTCATACAGAAATTTGAGGAAATCCATACTGAGAAAAAGCAGAGCCTCATAGTGATTTCACATCAGGAGAAAATCATAAATATGGCAGACCGCATCATGATAATTGATGGCGGAGAAATCAAGAAAATCGGCACAAAGGACGAGGTGCTGCCTTATCTCAATGGTGTACAGAAATGTCACAAATGTGTAGAGAGACTGGAGGGAAGATCATAATATGGTAAAGCTTGACAACGTAACAGAGGGCGTATTGGACGTCATAAATGATAATAAATTCAGTCAGACAGGTGCCTTTAATCTGCGTGAAAACGGCACATCAATCTGCCACGGAGACAGCGAGCACATCAAGATAAAGAAAAAGACGGACAAGCCCGGCATTGATATTTATATTGATGGAAAGACCGACGGAGAGGCTGTCTATATCCCAGTAGTACTCAGCAAATCAGGCATGACAGACCTTGTATACAACGATTTCTATGTGGAGGATGGTGCAGATGTAAGGATTGTGGCAGGCTGCGGAATCCACAACAGCGGCTGCAACGAGAGCAGACACGACGGCATCCATACCTTCCATGTAGGTAAAAATGCGAATGTCAGATATGAGGAAAAGCACTACGGCGAGGGAAACGGAACAGGTGCGAGAGTGCTCAACCCTGTAACAAATATATTTGTGGGTGAGAATTCTGTTTTCACTCTCGATACAGCACAGATAAAGGGTGTTGATTCTACAGTCCGTGAGACCAATGTGGAGCTTGGAAAGGACGCAAAGCTCTATGTCACAGAGCGTCTCATGACAGATGGAGAGCAGAAGGCGGAGTCAAATATCGAGGTGCAGTTAAACGGAGAGGACAGCTCTGCACAGATTGTTTCCAGATCCGTAGGAAAAGGAAACTCAGTCCAGACCTTCCATCCAAATGCCATCGGTAACAGCAAATGCCAGGCTCATATCCAGTGTGATTCTATCATCATGGATCATGCAGAGGTCGGTTCAATCCCTGAAATCAGGGCAAAAAATATCGATGCAGCTATCATCCATGAGGCAGCAATCGGCAGGATAAACGACGAGCAGCTTCTCAAGCTCCGTACACTCGGGCTTACAGAGGAAGAGGCAGAGGATGTTATCATACAGAATTTCTTAAACTAAATCAGGCATAAATAGAAACCCCGGAGCATGATATTGATATGCTATCAAAGCATACAATACGCTCCGGGGTTTATTTTGTGTTACTGTTCATGCCTGACAGTGTGACCAGTAACTATTTTACAACGGCAACCGGTTACTACAAAAATGCAAATCAGCATAAATGGTTTATACGATGCGAATTAGCATAAATGGTTTATATGATACGAATTATTATTAACTGTAATCTTGACATAAACAGTAAACAACAGTAAAATGAAACCAAAACAGTAAACAACAGTAAAAGACAGTAAAACAAATTCAAAACAGTAAACAACAGTAAAAATGGGAGGCTGATATGCAAAATCCATTCACGCTTACATTTGGAAGAAGTCCACTAGAGTCGGTAGACCGTCCGGTACAGATTAATGAGATAATTGAGAATTTTACAGCGGATACAATAAATCAGCAGATGTTTATAATTACCGGTGTGCGAGGTTCAGGAAAAACAGTAATGATGACAGAAATTTCGCATAGGCTAAGAGAAAATGATGACTGGGTGGTTATAGAACTCAATCCGGCAACAGAGCTGCTGCCTGCAATGCTTTCAAAATTGAATAGTGATAATATATGTGCGGGACTTATAAAATCGGCAAAGCTCGATCTATCATTTTTCGGTTTTGGAGTATCTATAGAGGGAACACAGCCGATTACAGATGCAGAGACAGCTATTATAAAGATTTTGGAAAGGCTTAAAAAGAGTGGTAAGAGACTGCTTATTACGATAGATGAGATGACAAATAGTGAGTACATGAAGGTTTTTGCCGGAGCCTTTCAGATATTTGTAAGACAGGAGCTGCCTGTATTTCTATTAGGAACAGGATTGTATGAAAATATTGAGGAGCTTCAGAATGAGAAGAGCCTTACATTTTTGTACAGAGCACCTAAAATCCAGCTTAAACCATTAAATAATGCGGCAATAATCAATAAGTATAAGACTATTTTTAACATATCACCGGAGAAAGCAGCACAGATGGCGGGTCTGACCAAAGGATATCCTTTTGCATTTCAGGTTTTAGGATATCTGACGTGGAACAATGGTGGCGACTACAATGGCATTTTGGGCGAGTATGAACAGTATCTGAGCGAATTTGTATATGACAAAATCTGGTCGGAGCTTTCTCAGAAGGATCGCATGGTTGCAAAGGGGATTGCAGATATAAAAAGCGGAAAAATAAAAGAAATCAGGGATGCAATTGGGATGGAGACAAACGAATTCAATCCGTACCGTAAGCGCCTTATAAGAAAGGGAATTGTATCGGGAGAGAAATGGGGATATGTGTATTTTACGCTGCCGCTTTTTGAGGAATATGTGATTGAAAATTATTAAAATGAGCACAGGTTCAGCAGATTAAAATAAGGAGTCAAAATGAAAGCGTATTATCATCTACCGGGATTGTTTGAATTTTATGAATTATACAAAGAATTTCTCCCACTGTACCGCAAGCACCGGGAATATTTCTATGACTGGTGCGACATAGGCTCAATATACGGTGCACCGGCAGACTGCATATGGGGCGGAGGCCGCGTCGGTTTTGGTGAGCACGATCCGAAAGAAGTTCTTAAGCTGATGCAGGAATATGGGATATCCGCGAGACTTACCTTTAGCAATTCATTGCTTACTAAGGAGCATCTTCTTGACAAAAAATGTAACGAACTGTGCAGGATATTTGATATAGGCAGAGATAATGAGCGAAGCAGGGGCTTTGGAAACGGCATAATCATCTACTCAGATATTCTGCTTGATTACATAAAAGAAAACTACCCTGACTTTTATTTTGTGTCTTCAACCACAAAGGTTCTGACGGATTTCAGTGAATTTAAAAATGAGCTAAACAGAGAGGAATTCCGCTATGTAGTACCGGATTTCAGGTTGAACAAATCATTTGATAAACTGAAAGCATTATCACAGCATCAAAAGGAAAAAGTAGAATTTTTGTGCAATGAGTGCTGCTGGTTTGGCTGCACGGACAGGAAGAAATGCTACGAGACGGTTAGCCGCAAAAATCTGGGCGAGGATTGCCCGGAGCACTATTGCACTGCGCCTGATGCGGGGCAGGGATATCTCTTTTCGAAGGCGATGGAAAATCCCGGCTTTATCGGAATAGATGATATAAAAAACACTTATCTGCCGATGGGCTTTAGCAATTTTAAAATAGAGGGCAGAGGGCTTGGAAGTGCCATGGTACTTGAATTTCTGCTTTACTATATGACGAAGCCACAGTATCAGATACATGTCAGAGAGCACATTTATCTCGATAATATGCTGGATTTATTCCGAAATGTAATCAGATATAACATTGAATTGATTTATAGTAGATCAACATATAAACCACAACAGGAAAGACATATCAAGACTTATAGAATTGTTAGAGCAGGTGCTTCAGATCCATGCCGATATCAGACCGGATATTTTTATCCCGGGAACGACAAAATATACAAATGAAGAGCTTGCAGATATGATAAAGGACGATACAAAGCCGATATATGTTGCGGCAGATGATGACGATGTATGCATGGGATATGCATTCTGTCAGATAAGACAGCAGCCGTTTTCCAACAATATGGTGCCGTTTACATCACTTTTCATAGATGATCTGTGTGTAGATGCAAAGACCAGAGGACAGCATATCGGAGAGCAGCTTTTTGAATATGTCAAGAATGAGGCAAAGCATCTCGGCTGCTACGAGGTCACGCTCAATGTATGGAGTGGAAACACATCTGCTGAGAAATTTTATGAGAAGATGGGGCTTAAGACAAAGGAACGCCAGATGGAGTATATTTTATAGAAAACCAGAATGCCGACTAATCTAAAATAAGACTTTAGATTAGTCGGTGTTTTTGATTTTAATGCATAATATTATTTGAAAAATGTGCAGATACTGATTGAGTATCTGCACATTTTTTGATAAAATATATGCAGATAACAGGAGGGCAATATGCATATATTTGACTATTCTTTTTTAGATGAGGGCTTATTACCGGCTGAGATAGTTAATCTTACAGCAACAATTACTGCATTTAATGCTATATCAGATACGCGTAAGGAAAGCAATAAAAGTATATATACTGAGCTGGAAAAGATTGCAAGAGTACAATCTGTTAAAGGCTCTAATGCGATAGAGGGTATTGTTACAACAGACGCACGTATAAAGCAGATTGTTGACGGTGACAGTGCTCCTCTTAATCATGATGAGCGTGAGATCGCAGGGTATAGGGATGCACTGGATGAGATACATTCTAAGCATGATCAGATGTCATTTAGTGAAAATATGATTCTGCATATACATGAAACGATGACAAACCTTGCAGGATATGAGCTGTCAGGAAAATACAAAACGGAAGATAATCTGATAATGGAGATTGATGAAAGAGGAAGGCGTAGAGTTCGCTTTACACCGGTTTCTGCGGCAGATACAGGCGAAGCAATGCAGCAGCTTGTACTTGCATATATGGATGCAAGAGATAACCCAAAAATAAACAAATTGTTACTGATTCCATGTGTGATATTGGATTTTTTATGTATACATCCGTTTTCGGATGGTAATGGCAGAGTATCCAGATTATTATCATTGTTTTTACTTTATAAAAGTGGATATGATGTTGGAAAATATGTTTCTTTTGAGGAACAAATCAATGAGTCAAAGGATTTTTACTACGAGGCATTGCAGGAGTCATCTATAGGATGGCATACAAATGAGAATTCATATTTTGAATATATGAAAAATTTCCTGTCTATGCTCTATAAATGTTACAAAGAATTGGACAAAAGATTTTCTACTGTAAATGGAAAAAAACTTAAAAAAACAGAAAGAGTTGAGCAAACAGTTTTAAACAGTGTGCTTCCTGTGTCAAAAGCCGAAATCTGTGATATCCTTCCTGATGTGAGTCCGTCTACAGTAGAAGCAGTGCTTGGCAAAATGGTAAAAACAGGTTCTGTTATGAAATTGGGGCAGGCAAGGGCAACGAAATACGTCAATGCAAAATATATCAAATAATGGGGGAATATGTTTTATGCAGAATGCCATTAAATATGGTTTTTGAAAATAATTAAAAATAATTAAATGTATATAATTAGAAAAACGGGGCAAAAATATGTTGACAAACACAAAAAGGAGTGATAAACTTTAAACAAATTTAGCGAGATAAAGCGTTAAATCGTTAAAGAAATTCAAACAGTATAAAAGTTTGCACAATTAAATAAATTGTAAACCGTTGAAGCGGAGATAACGGCAATGATGCCTTTACAGAGAGCCTGTGGTGCTGAGAATCAGGTGTGAAACAAGTTGTCAAATGGACCGCTGAGGGCGCAGTCAAATGGATTTATCATTCATCCAGAGTATTCTGCGACGTGTGGGCATACGTCATTTGCCCGGGATATGTTGGTATCCTGCCAAGCGCACGAGCTTTATCGTGAATTCAAGGTGGCACCGCGGATAGTTAAGATTATTCGTCCTTGACAGAACTAAAATTCTGTCAAGGACGTTTTTTAGTGAACAAAGAGGGACAATGGAGTTTGCAAGTCTGCATGCTCGCATGCAAGCTTGCGAACGAACATTGGACTGCACAACATAAAGCGAGAATTGTAGCAGCGCAAGCTGCGGAGAAGCCTTGAAAAGGCGAATTCGAGCTGTATGTTGGGCATTTGTTCACACAAACACAAAATTTGGAGGTAAGCATATGAAAATTTCACCTACACTGACCGAAGTTAAAGAAATAGCAAAAACCGGGAAGTATGACATTCTCCCTGTAAGCTGTGAGATATTATCAGATTTTATCACACCTATAGAGGCTATGAGGATTCTGCAGAATGTTTCAACACATTGTTATCTGCTTGAATCAGCACAAGCCAATGAAGCCTGGGGAAGATATACATTTTTGGGATATGATCCAAAGCTTGAGATTAACTGCATAGATGGTCACATGAAGCTTGGAAAGCTTTCGGTGGAGACGGAAAATCCTTCAGAGTACATCAGACAGATTCTTTCAGAGTACAAGAGTCCGAAATTTGATTATCTGCCTTCGTTTACAGGTGGCCTTGTAGGTTATTTTTCGTATGATTATCTGGGCTACAAGGAGAAAAGCATCAGAGGAAAAGCAAGGGACACAGAGGATTTCAAGGATGTTGATCTGATGCTTTTTGATAAGGTAATAGCATTTGACAATCTGTGCCAAAAGATAATATTAATCGCAAATATGTCACTTGATGCTCCGGAAACAGGCTACAACAAAGCGATTGTTGAGCTAAAGCAGCTTAGGGAGCTTCTGATGCACGGAGAGAAAAAACAGAATATGGGTGGAAAGCTGCTGGGCGAGGTTACACCTCTTTTTGACAAGGAGCAGTATTGTGAGATGGTCGAGAAGGCAAAGCACCATATCAAGGAGGGAGATATTTTCCAGATAGTTTTATCCAACAGATTGAGCGCGCCGTTTGAGGGAAGCCTTTTTGATACCTACCGAGTGCTTCGAACGATAAATCCTTCGCCGTACATGTTTTATTTTTCGGGAACCGATGTGGAGGTTGCGGGAGCATCTCCGGAGACACTTGTGAAGCTTGAAAATGGAGTGCTTCACACATTCCCGCTGGCAGGCACGAGGCCGAGAGGTGCCACAGCAGAGGAGGACAAAAAGCTTGAGGAAGGGCTGCTTAAGGACGAAAAAGAGCTCGCAGAGCACAACATGCTGGTGGACCTTGGAAGAAATGACCTCGGAAAGATAAGCAAATTCGGAAGTGTACAGGTAGAAAAGCTTCATTCCATAGAGAGATATTCACATGTGATGCATATAGGCTCGACAGTGCGTGGAGAGATAAGAGAAGAATACGACGCACTCGATGCAATTGAGGCCGTGCTCCCGGCAGGAACACTTTCAGGAGCACCAAAAATCAGAGCGTGCCAGCTCATCGGAGAGCTTGAGGACAACAAGCGAGGCATTTACGGTGGCGCGATTGGATATATAGATTTTACAGGAAATATGGACACATGTATTGCAATCCGTATTGCCTACAAGAAAAACGGCAAGGTTTTCGTGAGAAGCGGAGCGGGAATCGTTGCGGATTCAGATCCTGAGAAGGAATTTCAGGAGTGCATAAACAAGGCAAAGGCTTCTCTTAAGGCACTGGAAGTCTCACAGGAGGTGGAAGAATGATTTTACTGATTGATAACTACGACAGCTTTTCTTACAATCTGTATCAGCTAATCGGCGAGATAGAGCCGGATATCAGAGTAATCAGAAATGATGAGATGACAGTTGAAGAGATTAGGGCTTTAAAGCCTGACCGTATCATATTATCACCGGGACCGGGAAGGCCTGAGGATGCGGGAGTGATAATAGCTGTGGCAGAGGAGCTTGGAAAGGAAATCCCAATCCTTGGCGTGTGCCTCGGTCATCAGGCGATATGCGCAGCATACGGTGCGACAGTCACATATGCAAAGGAGCTCATGCACGGAAAGCAATCGGATGCATCGTTTGACACAGAAAGCCTTTTATTCAAGTGTTGCCCGAAAAAAGCAAAGGTAGCACGTTACCATTCACTTGCTGCAGATGCGGACACGATGCCTGATTGCCTAAAGGTTACAGCCACTACAGATGATGGTGAGATCATGGCTGTTGAGCACAGGGAATACCCGATATACGGTGTGCAGTTTCACCCGGAGTCAATCATGACACCGGACGGAAAGCAGATGCTTAGTAATTTTATCAAAGCTTAATTGAAAATTGCAGCGTTTAATGAATTTATATATTAGTTGTTGAATTGAAAACAAATAGCAGAACAAAATCATAAACAAAATTATAAACGAAATATTACCGGAATACAGGAGGACATAATCATGATAAAAGAAGCCATAGTAAAAATCGTAAACAAAGAAGACCTCACATATGACGAGGCATATGCAGTGATGAATGAGATCATGGGCGGTGAGACAACACCAACCCAGAATGCAGCTTTTCTTGCAGCTCTTTCCACAAAGAGCGCAAAGGCTGAGACAACAGACGAAATCGCAGGCTGTGCAGCAGCCATGAGAGAGCATGCGGTACAGGTGAAAACAGGTATGGATGTGTTTGAAATCGTAGGAACAGGCGGAGACAATGCACAGAGCTTCAACATTTCAACAACCTCAGCACTTGTTGCGGCAGCAGGCGGCATGAAGGTGGCAAAGCACGGAAACAGGGCAGCCTCTTCATTATGCGGCACAGCAGACTGTCTTGAGGCGCTCGGCGTCAACATAGACCAGAGCCCTGAGAAATGTGTAGAGCTTTTAAATAAAGTCGGCATGTGCTTCTTCTTTGCACAGAAATATCACACATCAATGAAATATGTCGGACCTATCAGAAAAGAGCTTGGTTTTAGAACCGTATTCAATATTTTAGGACCGCTTACAAATCCGGGTTCACCGGCCATGCAGCTTCTGGGAGTGTATGATGAGTATCTTGTAGAGCCGCTTGCACAGGTGCTTGTAAGCCTCGGAGTAAAGCGCGGAATGGTCGTCTATGGCATGGATAAGCTCGATGAGATTTCCATGAGCGCACCGACCAAGATATGTGAGATAAAGGACGGATGGTTCAGAACCACAGTAATCTCACCGGAGGATTTCGGCTTTGAGCGCTGTACAAAGGAGGATTTAAAAGGCGGTACACCTGAGGAAAATGCGAAAATTGTACGTGATATCTTAGGCGGACAGAAGGGCTATAAGAGAAATGCAGTACTCATGAACGCAGGCGCATCACTTTATATAGGAGGAAAGGTCGACAGCATGAAAGAGGGTATCGAGCTAGCAGCAGAAATCATTGATTCAGGAAAAGCACTTGAAACACTCGATAAGCTCATCGAGGTAAGCAACAGCTAGGCACACAAAACAGGAAAGGAAAAGCGATGAATATTTTAGACCAGCTTGCAGAATATTCAAGGCTTCGCGTGGCAGAGGACAAGAAAAAAATAAGCCTTGAGGAAATGAAGAATATCGCGATGCAGACGAAAAAAGAAAAGCTTTGTGATTTTGCATTTGAAAAAGCACTCAAAAAGGATGGCTTGAGCTTCATATGCGAGTGCAAGAAGGCTTCGCCGTCAAAGGGGCTTATAGAGCCGGATTTCAGATATCTTGAAATCGCAAGGGAATACGAGGCGGCAGGTGCGGATTGCATCTCGGTACTGACAGAGCCGAAGTGGTTTTTAGGCTCGGATGAGTATCTTAAGGAGATTGCGAAAATGGTTTCGATTCCGTGCATCCGAAAGGATTTTACGGTTGATGAATATCAGATATATCAGGCAAAAACATTCGGTGCCGCTGCGGTGCTTTTAATCTGCTCCATACTGTCAGAGGTGCAGCTTGGTGAATACGTAAAAATCTGTGACAGCCTTGGCATAAGCGCCCTTGTGGAGATACACAATGAAAAAGAGGCAGGGATGGCGGTAAGAGCCGGTGCCAGAATAATAGGTGTCAACAACCGTAATCTGAAGGATTTTACAGTTGATACAGCTAACAGCAAAAAGCTTCGTGACCTGATTCCCGATGACATCATATTTGTATCGGAAAGCGGTGTAAAGAGCACAGACGATATCAGGGCAATACGTGAAATCGGAGCTGACGCAGTGCTTATCGGAGAGACGCTGATGAGAGCGGACGACAAAAAGGCTAAGCTTGATGAATTGCGATTAAGCTAATAGAGATATATAAGTATCTTCATGGTTTTAAGAATATCTGTAACTATTCAGTACAGAAAACAAAATATTTACAAATATACATCAGAAGGGAAAACATCATGACAAATCCAAACGGAAGATTTGGTATTCACGGAGGACAGTATATTCCTGAAACACTCATGAATGCCGTTAAAGAATTAGAAGAAGCATACAATTATTACAAAAACGATCCTGAATTTAACAGAGAGCTCACAGAGCTTCTCAACGATTATGCAGGAAGACCATCGAGACTGTACTACGCAGAAAAGATGACAAAGGATCTCGGTGGAGCAAAAATATACCTTAAAAGAGAGGATTTAAACCATACAGGAGCCCACAAGATTAACAACGTATTAGGTCAGGCACTTCTTGCAAAGAAAATGGGCAAAACCCGCCTGATAGCTGAGACCGGAGCCGGTCAGCACGGCGTGGCAACAGCAACGGCCGCAGCCCTTATGGGTATGGAATGTGTTGTATTCATGGGCGAGGAGGACACAAAGCGTCAGGCGCTCAATGTATACCGTATGCGTCTGCTCGGAGCACAGGTTATCCCTGTTACATCAGGCACAGCCACATTAAAGGATGCCGTATCGGAGGCAATGAGAGAGTGGACTAAGAGAATTTCGGACACACATTACTGCCTGGGCTCAGTTATGGGACCACATCCGTTCCCTACCATCGTAAGAGATTTCCAGGCGGTCATCTCAAAGGAAATCAAGGAGCAGATGCTTGAAAAGGAGCACAGACTGCCTGATGCGGTTATCGCATGTGTGGGCGGCGGCTCAAATGCCATCGGAAGCTTTTACAACTTCATAGAGGATGAGGGCGTAGAGCTCATCGGCTGCGAGGCAGCAGGAAGAGGAATAGATACATTTGAGACTGCAGCCACAGTAAATACAGGGCGTCTTGGTATTTTCCACGGCATGAAGTCATATTTCTGTCAGGACAAATACGGACAGATTGCTCCGGTTTATTCAATTTCTGCAGGACTTGATTATCCGGGAGTCGGACCGGAGCACGCATATCTGCACGATATCGGCAGAGCGCAGTATGTACCTATAACAGATGATGAAGCGGTAAATGCTTTTGAATACCTCGCAAAGACAGAGGGAATCATCCCTGCAATCGAGTCCTCACATGCAGTGGCATATGCCATGAAGCTGGCGCCTACAATGGACAAGGACAAGATAATCGTTGTTACTGTTTCAGGCAGAGGCGACAAGGACTGCGCGGCAATAGCAAGATACAGAGGGGAGAATATTTATGAGTAAGATAAGAAGTGCGTTTGAAAATGGCAAGGCATTTATACCATTTATCACCTGTGGTGATCCAAATTTAGAGACAACCGCAAAAATCGTAAGAGAAGCAGTTGCAAACGGAGCAGACCTTATAGAGCTTGGAATTCCATTCTCTGATCCTACAGCAGAGGAACCTGTAATCCAGGGCGCCAACATAAAGGCACTTGCAGCCGGAGCTACAACAGACAAGGTTTTTGACCTTGTGAGAGATCTGAGAAAAGATGTCACAATTCCTATGGTTTTCATGACATATGCAAACGTGGTTTACTCTTACGGCGCAGAAAAGTTTATCAGTACATGTAAGGAAATAGGAATTGACGGACTCATTCTGCCGGATATCCCATATGAGGAAAAGGAAGAGTTTTTACCACTCTGCGAGAAATATGATGTGGACCTTATTTCATTTATCGCACCTACATCAAAGGATCGCATTGCGATGGTAGCAAAGGAGGCAACCGGCTTCATCTATGTGATTTCAAGCCTCGGAGTCACCGGTACAAGAAGCGAGATTAAGACAGATCTGGCTTCAATAGTCAAGGTAATCAGAGAAAACACAGATGTGCCATGTGCTATCGGTTTTGGCATTTCAACACCCAAGCAGGCAAAGAAGATGGCAGATATCTCGGATGGTGCCATTGTGGGCTCTGCCATCATCAAGATAATCGATGAGTATGGTGAGGCTTCACCAAAGTATGTCGGTGAGTATGTTAAAGCAATGAAGGATGCGCTGTAGAGGCATTGTATTTTTATGTATGTAAAGGAGATTTTCTAAGGAAACTTAAAATAATATTATAAAATCAGAAAAATGACTTTTATACCCATATTTCAAAAATAAAATTTATGAAATATGGGTATAAAACTTGAAAAACGAATATATTAATTATATAATAAGTGCAAATAAGACAGTTCAGAGGGAGGAATATCAGGATGCTGTGTCAATTTTCTTTTAAAAACTTTAAATCATATAAAGAAACAACAACATTCGATTTTCAGGCAACATCTATTCCGGAGTTTTCAGAATCGTTGTTAAAAAGCGAGAAAGCAGATGCACTTCTTCCCGTAGGGGTTATATATGGTCCGAATGGTGGCGGGAAAACCAATCTGTTACTAGCTCTTTCATGTTTGATTTCTACAGTGGTTAAGCCAATATATGAATTGGAGAAGGCAAGAGAAAAGATTATTATTCAGCAGAAGATAAGTGCGGCACCATTCTATTTTAATGAAATATCTAGGAAAATGCCGACAGAATTTGAAGTGTATTTCCGACAGGAAAAAAATGAATACAGGTACAACTTATCAATATGTGGGGATGACATTGTTGAAGAATCTCTGTATTGGAAATCCATTGGTGGAAAGAGAACGGGTATGGTTTTTGATAGGGAAGGTGCTGAAATTACATTGGGTGCAAGCATCAATAAAGCGAGTATTAACCGCTCGGTAAACCCCAAGATGCCATATTTATCTTTTTTGGCAATCAACTATGATATACCGGTAATTGTGGAAGTTCAGAAGTGGTTTGAATCATGCATTGTCAAAAACTATGCAAATCCGATTGCAGACAGACAAATAATGTTTTCTGATGATGAATCATATCGAAAGAAAATTGTTCGTGCACTAAATGATGTTGATATTGATGTATCAGGTTATCGGTATGATGAAGAAAATCATGAACTGTATACACAGCGTATGATAGAGGGAAAGATTTATGAATTAAGTTTTAATGATGAGTCAGATGGAACAAAGAAAATGATTGCGGCATTACCTGTGATTTTGTTAGCACTGCAAGAAGGTCGGCTGGTGATTATTGATGAATTGGATGCAAAATTGCATCCTAAGCTGCTTCGTTATGTAATTTCATTGTTTAAGAATAAGAATGTAAACAAAAAGGGAGCGCAGTTACTTTTTACTTCCCATGATATGACAACAATGAAAAATACAGTTTTCAGACGGGATGAAATTTGGTTTGCGGCAGAAAATGAAAGGCACGAAAGTGAAATATATTCCCTATATGAAATCAGAAGAGAAAACAATGAACGAGTAAATAGTACTGCAGCCTATGATAAACAATATCTGGAAGGGCGTTATGGTGCAGATCCATATCTTACAAATATGCTGGCAGGAGGAGATTGGCAATGAGTTTAAAACCTCCGAAGAAAAGTGATTTAGGAAAGAGTTGGATGAAACCGCGACGAGATAAGAATATATTGATATGTCCAGAGTACCATTTGATAGTAACAGAAGGAACTGAAACAGAACCACAGTATTTCGAAGCAATCAGGACAATCATAAACAGTCAGTATCGAGATAAAATTCAGCTTGACATTCATGGTGCAGGAGACAATACGCTTAGTCTTTTGGATAAGGCAATGAATCTGGTCATGAACAATCCGAATGGATATAAGCATGTCTGGATAGTCTATGATACTGATGATTTTCCGGCAAAACGCATCAATAAAACAAATGAATTATGCATTAATATGTCTACAGAGGAAACACAATATCATGCTATCTGGTCAAATCAGTGTATTGAACTTTGGTTTTTGCTTCATTTCAGTTTTGTTCAGTCAGATATTCATAGAAGTGATTACTGGCCAAAACTATCTGAATGGTTAAAGAATATTGGACAGGGAGAATATTCAAAGGGAAGGGCAGATATGTTCCAAATTCTGAGACCTTTCATGGATTTTGCAATAACAAATGCTGAACGCTTGGATGCAATGAATGAAGGAAAAACTCCTGCAAGTTCAGCTCCAGGCACAAAAGTACATGAATTGATTAAACACTTGAGACCATATTTAAAAATCGGATAGGATAGGAAGAAGGAACAAGTAAAATGATGCAGCAAAAAGAAAGATTAGAAAAACAGCTTGATTTCATCAGAGAAATCGACAAGGAAAAGGAGATATTCCGCCAGACTTATTTAGCTGATGCAAGCCGCAAGGAAAATGATGCGGAGCATGCCTGGCATATGGCTATCATGACCATGCTCTTGAGCGAGTATGCCAATGAGAAGATAGACGTGCTAAAGACAGTAGGAATGCTTTTGATACACGACATAGTAGAGATTGACGCAGGAGACACATATGCCTATGATGAGGCAGGCAAGGCCACACAGCATGAGCGTGAGCAGAAGGCGGCGGAGCGTATATACGGACTCTTGCCAAAGGAACAGGGCGAGCCGCTTTTAGAGCTGTGGGAGGAATTTGAGGCGCAGCAGACACCGGAAGCCAGATTTGCCCGCACCATGGACAATATCCAGCCAATGCTCCTAAACGATGCATCGGACGGGCTTTCATGGCGTGAGCACAGTGTAAAGCTGTCGCAGATACTCGGCAGAAATAAGCGCACAGCACTTGGCTCAGAGAAAATCTGGGATTATGCGTTTAACAATATACTGAAAAAGCATGTTGAGAGCGGAAACATCATAGATGATGAGGGTGTCTTCTCTGCGGAAGCCGGTGCGTGTGCAAAAGCCAGCGAGCGTAATGGACGGTAATAATGATTTACTGAAAATCCTTTGAAAATCACGTATAATTCTATTGTAGACAGTCGTCTTGTATGATATACTTTATTGGATTAAATCGGTGAACTATAAATGAAATGTAATTATTCAAGGTGGCTCGAATTGTTACATGACAAGTATATTGAGTTTCATCGAAATCCACAGAATAAAACACACGGAGGAATCAAAATGAATATTGTATGCTTAGACCTTGAGGGAGTATTGGTACCTGAAATCTGGATTGCATTTGCAAAGGAGACAGGCATTCCTGAGCTTGAGAAGACAACAAGAGATGAGCCTGATTATGATAAGCTCATGAACTATAGAATAAATATTTTAAAGGAGCATGGACTCGGATTAAAAGAAATCCAGGAGACAATCGCAAAGATAGATCCGATGCCTGGCGCAAAGGAGTTTTTGGATGAGCTTCGTTCAATCACACAGGTAATCATCATCAGTGATACATTTTCACAGTTTGCAGGCCCGCTCATGAAGAAGCTCGGCTGGCCGACAATCTTTTGTAACGAGCTTGAGGTTGCTGAAGATGGCGAGATTACAGGCTTTAGAATGAGATGTGAGCAGTCAAAGCTTACAACTGTAAAGGCACTGCAGTCTATCGGATACGATACCATCGCAAGCGGTGACAGCCATAACGATTTAGGCATGATACAGGCCAGCAAGGCAGGTTTCCTTTTCAGAAGCACAGATGCCATCAAGAAGGACTACCCTGAGCTTCCTGCATATGAGACATATGATGAGCTGCTTGCGGCGATTAAAGCAGCATTATGATTAAAGGGTCAAAAGGTATTTTGCCCCTCTAATCATAAATATAGTCGATAAACAACTTCCCACATGATATTTAGAGTGGACACATCCACCTGTACATGTGGGAAGTTTCTATATATTTATGTCATGCAAAATCATATGAAAGAAGGTAGAGTGAAGATGTATACGGTAACACACATATATGAGGCTGATTTTGGCTGTGAGGAAAGAGCGGATGGCGCAAAAGCAAAATGCGTGGTTTATCTCGAGGACGAAAACGGCAGACAGCGTCATGTAGAGGTTGAGGATGAATGGCTTACGGCAAATGGGATAGAAGAGGGAAGCAGCTGGAAAGAAAATATCACAGATGAAGCCTGAATCATAAACTATGAGATTAATTATGTGATTAGGGTATGTGAATAAATTTTGTGTAGATGCACATTGTGTATTGACAACAGTGCAAAAGGTGCTATAATAAAATTAACATATGAACAATCATTCATATGTTCAATAAAAACGTACAGTAAAACAAATAATTCATGAAAATAAGGAGAACACCACTATGAAGAAGACTTACAAAATCGATGTAGACTGCGCTAACTGCGCCAACAAGATGGAGGATGCCGCAAAGAATACAGCAGGTGTAAAGGATGCTACAGTCAATTTCATGACACTCAAGATGAGCGTTGAGTTTGAAGAGGGACAGGATGCAAAGGCGGTTATGCAGGAGGTTCTTAAGAACTGTAAAAAGGTAGAGGACGACTGCGAGATTTTCTTATAAATTGCCGGGCGCAGGAATGACAAATGTTATTATTTCAATGCCTGCGCTATAGTAAGGGCGATTATCAAGAGATTATAATGAATGGAGCTATGGCGTATGAATAAAAAGCAGAAAAAAGTACTTGCGCGTATCATAATCGCAGCGGTACTCATGATTATATTACATTTCATACCGGTTAAGGGAATTATCAGGTTCCTGCTTTACATGGTGCCTTATCTGGTTATAGGATACGATATCCTGAAAAAAGCATTTAAGGGAATCAAAAACAAGCAGGTATTTGATGAAAACTTCCTGATGGCGGTTGCCACTGTAGGTGCGATAGCGGTTGCGCTCTATGAGAATGGTGACTATACAGAGGCTATAGCAGTTATGTTCTTCTACCAGATAGGAGAGCTGTTTCAGAGCTATGCAGTCGGAAAGAGCCGTAAGAATATCAGCGAGCTCATGGACATCAGACCCGACTATGCCAATATTGAGGTGGACGGAAAGCTCACCCAGGTTGATCCTGATGAGGTTGCTATCGGCTCGGTAATCGTGGTACAGCCCGGAGAAAAGGTTCCTATCGACGGTGTGATAGTTGAGGGCTCATCTACATTAAACACCAGCGCGCTTACAGGTGAGAGCGTGCCAAGGGATGCAAAATGCGGTGATGAGATAATCAGCGGATGCATCAATATGTCCGGTGTTTTAAAGATTAAAACGACCAAAGAGTTTGGCGAATCAACGGTTTCAAAGATACTTGACCTCGTTGAAAATTCAAGCTCAAAGAAATCAAAATCAGAAAACTTCATATCAAAATTTGCCAAGTATTACACTCCGGCAGTCTGCTACAGTGCACTTGCACTTGCGATACTGCCACCGATTGTCAGAATACTTTTCATGTCAGTTGAACCACAGTGGGGCATATGGATATACAGGGCACTTACCTTCCTTGTAATAAGCTGTCCGTGCGCGCTGGTCATCAGTATTCCACTCAGCTTTTTTGCAGGAATCGGAGGCGCCAGCCGCGAGGGTGTTCTTGTAAAGGGATCAAACTATCTTGAGACCTTATCACAGACCAGATACGTTGTATTTGACAAGACCGGCACCATGACAGAGGGCGTTTTCGAGGTGGCAGGAGTCTACGACAATACGCTCGATAGAGAAAAGGTGCTCGAGTACGCAGCACTTGCAGAGAGCAGCTCATCGCATCCAATCAGCAGGAGCTTACAGAAGGCATATGGAAAGGGAATCGACAGAACCCGCGTGACAGACGTTGAGGAAATCAGCGGCCACGGAATCACCGCAAAGGTAGATGGCGTATCTGTAGCGGCAGGAAACTACAAGCTTATGAAAAAGCTGGGCTTAAGCTACAGTGAAACTGACAAGGTCGGCACCATAGTCCATATCGCAATAGACGGCAGATATGAGGGCTATATCCTTATCTCAGATAAGATAAAACCAACCTCAGCGGCAGCAATAAAGGCATTGAAAAAAGCCGGAATAAAAGGTACAATAATGCTTACAGGCGATTCGAGGACAGTAGCCGACTCAGTAGCGGCCGAGCTGGGAATTGATGAAGTATACAGTGAGCTATTACCGGGTGATAAAGTGGCAAAGGTGGAGGAACTGCTCGCAAGAAAGGGCAGCAAAGAAAAGCTCGCCTTCGTCGGAGACGGAATCAATGATGCACCGGTGCTCTCAAGAGCCGATATAGGAATTGCAATGGGCGCCATGGGCTCAGATGCAGCAATCGAAGCCGCAGATATCGTCCTCATGGATGATGACCCGCTAAAGATAGCAAAAGCAATAAAAATATCGCGCAAATGCCTGCGAATAGTATATGAAAACACATACTTCGCAATAGGCATCAAGCTGATCTGCCTCGTGCTCGGAGCAGTCGGAATAGCCAATATGTGGCTCGCGATATTTGCAGACGTAGGAGTAATGGTGATAGCAGTGCTAAATGCAATCCGCGCATTATTCGTACACAAGCTCTAAAAAGGTAGAGCTCAAAGAGCAGATATCAAAATGCAGATATCAAAATGCAGATATCAAAATGCAGATATCAAAATGCCATAAAACTACTATATAAAAAATACCGGACAGAATGCACCCAAGAGGTGCACTCTGTCTTTCGCGTATAATAAAAGAAGTTACTGTTCACACGAAAGTGTGACAGTAACAAAAGACAATTAAACGGCAATAGCTAATAAACAAAAGCTAAGTAAATTCCTGCAGTGCCCCCACACGCATCCGGACCAGCCCCGTAACTGCGAAGGCACTGAGCAGTTACGCTCCTGCCAATACGACGCGTCCATACCCTTCAATGAGCCAAAACCAAAGGGTGCTTGCAGAAATTGCATGTGACATCGCGAATATGGAGATATTTAGAGTCTGTTGGAATTATGTCACAACACAGCAATGTCCGTGCATGGACGCACGGACAAGGCGTTAGCGCCACGGACGGCGCTAAAAGCCGGTTGCGTCCTATAGCCAAAACCTGAAATCATAATTCCTACAGAGTCTTAATATCGAAATACTGAGCGAAGGCACATGCAATTTATGCGGAGCACCCGCCCCATAGCCAATAAAGTAAAAATAACGCAAAAATAATGAAAAAATAACGCAGAAAGGACACCATCATGAGCGAAAACATAAATGAACAGATAGAATGCTGCGACTGCAACGAAATCCACGAAGATCTTCTGAAAATAGTAAATGATACAATGCCGGAGGAAACCGAGCTCTACGACCTTGCAGAGCTTTTTAAGGTATTTGGCGACTCCACCCGGATCAGAATCCTCTTTGTGTTGTTTGAAGCGGAGGTATGCGTCTGCGACCTTGCAAAAGTGCTCAACATGACACAGTCCGCCATATCACATCAGCTTAGGATATTAAAGGCAAACAAGCTTGTGAACAGCAGACGTGAGGGCAAATCAGTGTTTTATTCGCTTGCCGACGGACATGTGCGCACAATCATTGCGCAGGGACGTGAGCATATCGAGGAATAATACAGGGAGGAATATACGTGACAGAATTAGAAGAATACTATAACAAATTCAACGAGGAAAAGCGCCTGAACAGCCGCCACGGCAGGGTAGAGTTTATCACCTCCATGAAGTATATACACGATTGTCTTGGCAGCTTGATGAATGAGAAGCAGCTTGATCTTCGCTCACAGATCAAAATACTGGATGTCGGTGCGGGAACGGGCAGATACTCAGTGCCTCTTGCCGAGGAGGGCTATGATGTGACAGCACTCGAGTTAGTTAAGCATAACCTCGGCAGGCTGAGGCAAAAGAGCGATAAAGTAAAGGCATACCAGGGCAATGCCACAAAGCTTAAAAAGTTTGGAAACGATGAATTTGACCTCACACTCGTATTCGGACCTATGTATCATCTGAAGTCGGCGGAGGAAAAGCTTGCCGCATTGAATGAGGCAAAAAGGGTGACAAAACCGGGTGGATACATACTTGTGGCATACATTATGAATGAGTACAGCGTGATAACCTATGCCATAAAGGAGAAGCATATAAAAGAGGGCATAGAGGGTGGAATGCTCGATGAGAGCTTCCATTGTACAGAAAAAGCTAATGATTTGTACAGTTTTGTCCGATTGGAAGATATAGAGGCATTAAATGCACAGGCAGCCCTTACACGCGAAAAGATAATAGCAGCCGATGGCGCGGCAAATTATATCAGGCCATTTTTGAATGCTCTTGACGAGGAAGAGTTTGATATGTTTGTACAGTATCATCTTTCAACATGTGAGAGAGCAGACCTGATGGGAGCAAGTGCGCACACGGTTGATATTCTAAGGGTATGATTTTTTGAATAAAGTCTGTTATTATGACGGGGTATGCCGGAATAATAACATAAAAGTATAATATAACATATCAAATACAACACAGTATAAGATTACATATGAGGAAAAATTATGAAAAACAAGGGATTAAAAATTCTATTATGTGTGCTTTTGGTTTTATGCATCATTATGGCGGGAGCGCTCATAGGAAAAGAATATATTGGAGATAATATAAAGGAAGCCTCTAACCGGAATGGCGTTGATGTAGTTAGAGACACATCGGATGCCGGAAAAGCAGAGGATAACGCAGTTGACAGTACGGCAGAAGGTACAGAGAGTACACAGTCTGATGCAACCAAAGCTGAGGCAACAGAAGCGGATAAACAGCAGCCACAGATGTCAACCATAGTGATTACGGCTACAGGAGACTGTACACTCGGCAACAATCAGGAGCAAAGCTATGACGGCAGCTTTAATTCTTATTATGACTCAAAGGGACAGGACTACTTTTTCGGCGGCGTGAGAGATATTTTTGAGGCTGACGATATGACACTCATCAACCTGGAGTGTGTGCTATCGGATGCGACGGAGCGCGTAGAAAAGCGCTGGAACCTCAAGGGAAAGCCTAGCTACATCGGAATTATGACAGGCAGCTCCATCGAGGCCTGCAGTCTTGGAAACAATCACACATACGACTATGGTCAGGCTGGACTGGACGATACGAGAAATGTGCTCGACAATGCCGGGATAGTGTATGGCTTCAATGATCATATCGGTATTTACGAGACGGCTGATGGGACAAGGATTGGAATAGTGTCGGTCAGCCTTTTGTCACAAAACGGTGACCGAGAGGCATATATCAAAAACGGTATAGCGCAGCTTCGTGAACAGGGAGCAGCGATAGTTATCGCATGCTGCCACTGGGGCATAGAGGGTGACCATTACCCTAATGACTATCAGCAGGCGGCAGCACATCGTATCATCGATTGGGGAGCAGACCTGGTAGTCGGAAACCACCCTCATGTACTGCAGGGGATGGAGGTCTATAACGGCAAAATGATATGCTACAGTCTTGGAAATTTCTGCTTCGGAGGCAATAAAAATCCGGCAGACAAGAACACGGCGATTTATCAGCAGGCATTTACTCTGATAAATGGTGAATTGCAGCCGGGCATAGATGCGCAGATTATTCCATGCACCTTAAGCAGCGTAAGCTCATACAATGATTTCAGGCCGACAGTGGCTTCTGGCGAAAAAGCTCAGGAGATATGCAATTTAATGAACACATATTCACAAAATTATAGTAAAATAGAAATTGATGGGCTTGGAAAGCTGCATGTAAATTAATAGTAGGTAACTATTCAGAACCACTGAGAAAAAGAAGGGCTGAATAGTTACAATATCATTTTTTTACGAATTAAGATAAAAAGCAGTCATGCAACAAAAGGCATGTACCATCATACAAATATAGTAAGGGAGCAAAGAGCAATATGTATATGTGGAGAGAGCGCAGTAAAGAAGAAAAGCATGAGGATGTAGTAAATACAGGCCTGCTGCCGCTTGATGTGGTAGAGGGATTTAAGATACGTCCGGGCTTTTTCAGAATGTACGGAGCGTGCGTGGCATCGAACGGAGTGAGCTTTACTATCAATTCTCATGGGGCAACGAGGTGTACTCTTTTATTGTTCAAGCCACAGGCACCAAAACCGTATGCGAGGATTCCGTTTCCTGATTCATATAGGATAGGAGATACCTACTCCATGCTTGTTTTTGATATAAAGCCGGATGAATTTGAGTATGCATTTTCGTTTGACGGACCATATGAGCCGGCAAAGGGACTTTTGTTTAACGAGGAAAATGTCCTTTTAGACCCATATTCCAGAGCGGTCACAGGACAGCGAAAATGGGGAGAAAAGCCGGAGGGTGGCAAGGATTTTGAGTACAGAGCCAGAGTTGTAAAAAGCAGCTTTGACTGGGGCAACATAAAGCAGCTTGAGCAGCCCTTTGAGGACCTTGTGATTTATGAGACACATGTGAGGGGCTATACAAAGGATAAGTCCTCTGGAGTCAGCGCACCGGGTACATTTGCCGGTTTGAAAGATAAGATTCCGTATCTTAAGGACCTTGGAATAAATGCAGTGGAGCTCATGCCGATTTTTGAGTTTGATGAGATGGAGAGCGCGAGAGTGGTCGATGGTGTGCAGCTTTACAATTACTGGGGCTACAACACAGTATCATTTTTTGCACCGAATACCAGCTATGCCTTCAACGAGGAGCACAACCACGAGGGAGACGAGCTGAAATCGCTGATAAAGGCTTTAAAGGAAAATGGCATAGAGGTCATTCTTGATGTGGTGTTCAACCATACCGCTGAGGGAAATGAGATGGGACCGTGCTTCTCCTTCAAGGGAATAGACAATAACGTGTACTATATGCTTACACCGGATGCACACTACTACAATTTCAGTGGCTGTGGAAACGTTATGAACTGTAATCATCCTGTTGTGCGCAGCTTTATCATAGACTGTCTGAGACACTGGGCCATTGAGTACAGAGTGGATGGCTTCAGATTTGACCTGGCTTCCATTCTCGGAAGAGACCAAAACGGTGCACCTATGGCCAATCCGCCGATTCTTGAGTCGCTGGCATTCGACCCGGTACTTGGCAAGATGAAGCTCATCGCAGAGGCCTGGGATGCAGGCGGACTGTATCAGGTGGGAAGCTTCCCGTCATGGAACAGATGGGCTGAGTGGAACGGCAGATACAGGGATGACATGAGAAGCTTTTTAAAGGGCGATGACGGTATGGCGGGAAATGCCATCACACGTATCACCGGCTCACGCGACCTTTACAGCCCGGAGAGCAGAGGACACAAGGCATCAGTCAATTTCATGACCTGTCATGATGGCTTTACACTGTATGACCTTTACTCATACAATGAAAAGCACAATGAGAAAAACGGCTGGAATAACACAGACGGAGACAACAACGGACATAGCTGGAACTGTGGCGCAGAGGGCGAGACAAACGATCCAAATGTAAACGGACTTAGAAGGCGCCTTATAAAGAATGCATTTGCAGCGCTTTTGTGCAGCCGCGGTCCGGCGATGTTTTTTGCGGGCGATGAGTTCTGTAACACCCAGTTTGGAAACAACAACGCGTATTGTCAGGACAATATCATCTCATGGCTCGACTGGAGCAGGCTTGAGGAATTCAAGGAAATCCATGATTTTGTGCGTCATATGATTCAGTTCAGGAAAGAGCATCCCATACTCAGAAAGATGACAAAGCCTTCATCCTGCCAGTTTCCGGAAATCAGTGTGCACAACGGTACACCGTTCAATGCCTCAACAGATTACAAGACAAAGCTTATCGGCATCATGTATGCCGGAAGAAATGAGGAGGACACGGAGGATGATATTGTATTCTATTGCATGAATGCATATTGGGAGCCGCTTGTGATGCAGCTTCCGGTGCTTCCGAACGGAAAACACTGGCATGTGGACACCAACACCAATGCAGAGTATTTTGACGGAGAGGACTTCACGGCAAAGACAGAGCTTTTGGGTGTCAACACCATAAGAGTTCCTGCGAGAACCACTATAATACTTGTGGCAGAGTAACAATAAAATCTGCAGCCCGGTACACATTGTGATATGTGCACCGGGCTGTTTTTCGTTACGGTTTTGGTTTAGACTGTAACATTTCCCCCTTTCATTTTCAATATATTTTATGTGACATTTGCATCAGCAGCCGGTGATGGTTGTGAAGTGATACTGGAAGGCCTTGTATATATCACATAATCAGTTGTGAGTTGGACAAATTTCGTCTGTGAATCCAAGAAAATAATTGGGTGTGACACCAAAAATTGTACTTAAATGGCAAATGACAAAAATGTCAGGCACTCTACGGCCTGTTCTGTAGCCTGAAATAGTTGATTCTGCACAGCACATGATTTCAGAAAGAGCAATGTTGGTCAAGTTGTGGAGCCTCATCAGATAATCAAGCCTGTCAGGCACAGTTGTACTAATGGTTGATAGTTGCTTTTCTTGTAAAAAGACATTAATTTTATTCATAAACAAATTGTAACACAATAATCATAAAAAACAACAAATATCTGAAAAAATACGAAAAAAATAGAAAACTTAAAATTACAATTTTAAATCCAGCCACCATCAAAAGTGATTATCTGTCCTGTGAGGTAATCAGGTGCAGTGATGACGGAGTAAGCCATATCTGCAACCTCACAGGCTGTGGCAAAGCGTCCGGCAGGAATTTCATCGGCCAGCTCAGCGCGTTCTGTCTCATCAAAGCAGCGGTTCATATCGGTATCTATGACACCACAGGCTATGGCATTGACCGGAATATGCGATGGCGCAAGCTCCTTGCCGAGTGCCTTGGTAAATGCATTTATACCGCCCTTGCAGGCTGAGTATGCCACCTCGCAGGATGCTCCGACATTGCCCCAGACAGATGAAATCTGTAGTATGCGGCCACATTTATCGGCAACCATATAAGGGATGACGAGCTTTGTAAAGTTAAAAACACCGGTCAGATTTATTGCCACGATATTGTTCCATTCCTCCGGTGTCATGTCGCTCAGCAGCCCGATATGCGATATGCCGGCATTGTTAATGAGCACATCTATATGGCCAAAATGGGAAATGGTATTCGTAACCATATCCTTGGCAAAGAAAAAGTCTCCTACATTTCCGGTGTAGCATAGCACCTCAATTCCGTATGCACAGTGAAGCTCATCAGCCAGTGCCTTTAGCCTGTCAGATGAATTGCGGCAGCAAAGTGAGAGGTTATAGCCACAGGAAGCCAGCTTTTTGGAAATGGCGGCACCGATACCGCGTGAAGCTCCGGTTATTATAGCTGTTTTATTTATGTGATTTATGTGATTGGTGTGATTTGTCTGATTTGTCATGATATTCTCCTTATAATTTATATACCGTGGTGCTAAGCCGATCGCTGCGCTGTCGGGCCGGCTTCATAGTATAAAGAAAATAATTACGTGATTAAATTACAGTTCTGCCATGGGTATGATACCTCGCTGTGAGGCTGGGCACAATAGTGTAAATTTTTATCATCTTATACAGCATAAATCATACCATAAATATATATTATGGGGTAGACAAAATTTATACATTGTGATATTATTTAATAGTTGCAAAACGAATTGCAGACGGCGTGTGGCTCAGTTTGGTAGAGCGCTACGTTCGGGACGTAGAGGTCGCAAGTTCGAATCTTGTCACGCCGATTTATTTATGTATGTATCTGAATAGTTATCGACTGTATTATTTTGGAGCACGCGCATAGCGTGTTTTTTTGTTACTGTTCAGTGTGAATAGTAACTTTTTTATTTAGTTCTTTGTAAATCAAAACAATATATTGCTTTATTGGTAAAATAACGGTAAAATAGTACTAGTGTATTGGCCTGATTTAGGAAAGGTACAGGAAATAGGGGATATGAATATTGTTTCACAAATGTGTGCCATTGCGGTGATGTTCGTAATAATGTATTTTTATATTTCGCAGAAAAAGATTATATTACATACATCGAAGGCTTTTGTTGAGGTATGGATTGCAGGCTTGCTGTCACTTTTCTTTGATATTTTCGCACTTGTTGCAATTGAAAAAAGAAGCGGATATCCTCATACTGCTACCAATATTATCTGCAAATTATATCTCTGGACGGTTACATGGGTTGCCATGGTGGCCTTCTGGTATATATGCGTGGATATTTTCAGGAAAAAAGAGCTTGAGCGCAAGTGGAGAAAGCGGCTGTGGATATTTGGAATCTTAACTGATATTCTGATAATGGTCGTACCGATTAAAATTTATGATTCGGATAATATAGTTTATACATATGGTCCGGCTGTTATTATAACATATGCAGTAACTGTAATTCTGCTGGCGCTTATTCTAATGCTGACAAAAAAATACAGTCCGGCTATAAATCCGAGAAGAAGAAAGAGCATGCAGGTTTGGGTAGCTCTTATGTTTATATCGGCGGTTATTCAGTTTATAGATAAAAAAATATTGATTGTCAGCTTTGCGAGTGTGATAGGTGTGCTTATCCTTTTTATTATGCTTGAAAATCCGATGGCAAATATTGACAGGGATACAGGGTTTTTCAACCTCAATGCCCTTTTTGAATACATGAAGGAGGCATATGGACAGGGGAATGATGTATCGATAGTGTGTATTCGCTATGGAAGCAATGAAAATGATTTTTTCACCCGCGAGATGGAAAAAAGTATTTTTTATGAGGTGGTTTCTTTTATAAATAAGCTGCCTGATAATTATGTTTTTAGAAGCTCGGCAAACGAGTATCTGCTGGTTTTTGAGAATACTGATAGTGCAGAAAAAACAATCGGAATATTGGAACGCAGGTTCGACAAGCCATGGGGCGGTGACAATATGACGATGCTGTTTGGGGAAATATATTATCTAAGGTCTACTGAGCTTGTGCGGAGACCATCGGATATACTGGGGCTTTTTCAATATGCCAAGCGTAACAGAGCTGAGTTTACGGGGCGCGGCGTGATGCTCATAAATAATGAAGTCATTGAGCACATATATGATGAAAATTCGGTTGAGAATGAGATAATAGAGGCATTGCGCGATAACCGTGTTGAGGTATTTTACCAGCCTATTTATAACACTAAAACGCATAAATTCACCTCTGCGGAGGCGCTTGTCAGAATAAGGTCGCGCGAGGAAAATATCATACCTCCGGGCAGGTTTATTGCTGTAGCTGAGAAGCGGGGACTCATTTTAAGGCTTGGAGAGCGCGTGTTTGAGATAGTGTGCAGATTTATTGTACAGCATGATATACATGCGATGGGAATTGAGTATATTGAATGCAACCTGTCAGTGGTGCAGTGTGCTTATGACCATTTAGCGCAGGATTTTATTGCAATTATGGAGAAATATCATGTGGATGCAAATGATATTGTACTTGAGATTACAGAGTCTGCATCTATCACTGAAAAAAAGATACTGCTTGATAATATGAATGCCCTGCGTAAGGTGGGAGTGAGGTTTGCGCTGGATGATTTTGGCACAGGTCAGTCAAATTTAAGCTATATTGTTGATATGCCGATTGACATTGTGAAGTTTGACAGAGGCATGACAAATGCATATTTTGACAACGGAAAGGGCAAGCCGGTTATGGATGCCGCAATGGGCATGATTCAAAAGCTAAAGCTTGAGATTGTTTCTGAGGGAATCGAGGAGAAGGAGCAGTTGGCAAAACTGGATGAGCTTGGAATAGATTACATTCAGGGCTACTATTTCTCAAAACCGAGAAATGCTGCTGAGTTTATTTCATTCATAGAAAGCAATAATGCATAGTTTATTTCATTCATAGAAAGCAATAATGCATAGTTTATTTTATTCATACAAGATAATAATGATATGAGGGGCAAAAGGTATTTTGCCCCTCATTTATGATTAATCAGATTGCTACATGCTACGCATTCACGTAATCTGACTACACCTCGAAGTCCGCTAATTTTCTGCGTCCCCGCAGCAAATTGCTACTTTCTCGGTGTGGTGCGTGTCACTAAGGT
>ENA-OPVV01000077-OPVV01000077.1-human-gut-metagenome-genome-assembly--contig:-NODE-77-length-87921-cov-6.920322_pt1 | contig 87921 bp, 74 predicted proteins | sample MGYA00241500_ERZ501992 | MGnify/ENA primary metagenome ERZ501992 (study PRJEB25962, sample SAMEA2043052) | human gut metagenome | biome: human gut; feature: human-associated habitat; material: faeces...
GAGCGCATGATTCATAATCATGAGGTCCCCGGTTCAATCCCGGGTCCCGCTACAAGGCATAACAATTTAGTTATCAGGCATTTAAGAAAGTATATTTCTTGGATGTCTTTTTTGTTTATATAGCTCCTTGCACAGATTTTGCACAAAAGTTGAGGTAAAATGGTGATAATCAATGAAATCGTAAGAAAAAACCACCTCAAAAATATCTTTCTTTGCTTTTCTTCAATTTACTTGCTCTTTCTTAACGATATGTTCTGCACACTGCTTGAAGATGTCCGATGATGAGGCTTACATTATATATATTGTATGAAAACGAATCTTCTTGCACAAAAAATTGCACAAATGGATATAAGAAAAGGGATAATCTACACACCAGTAGTTATCCCTCCATATCGCAATAAATTTGAATGAGTGTTGCTCTCATCACGATTTTCTTGTTTTTAAGTGCTTTAATATTTCTCCTATTTGACTAATGCCATGACCGGAATTACCTACAATAATGCAATGGGTATCTGACATTTTAGAAAACTCCTTATCGAATAAAAACTTACTTCCTTTTTTGTCTTTTACTTTCTTGTTCATAATAATATTGTTTTTAATGGTTATCTATGTATTCCATATTTCGCCGCTATATCAAGCAGGCTTTGAGTATTCACTCTATATCTTTTTTCATTTAGTTCTAAGTATTTACTTTCAGCTTCTTTCTGGCTATAATTGGGATAAAAACTACTAACTTTCAAAAATAAATCAAGTCCTTTCTCTCCAAACAGATTTTTTATTACAAGACCTATTTTTATCCAATCATTATAAATTGGAGTTATATCAATCTTCCTTTCAATAACCAGATTCAGCAATCTTTCCATTTCTTGGGTTTTACTTAATGGAGCGGCGCTTGTAAAATCAAGATTGGACGATTGTAGTAAAGATTCCTCAATGGAAAAAGTTCTTGAAGTTTCATTTGAAGTTTGCCAACCAGAATTATTCTTTGGAGTGACTTCCTTTGATTTCAAATGTGTAGTATTGGATTTTTCCAAAGTATGTGTATATACTTCTGCGTTCCAATTTACATAAGGGTGTTCGTCATACGAATAGAAACGCAACCTGCAAATGTCACTGCAACTTGAATCAATGATAATTCCCATTTCTTTAAACTCCTGTTGCAAAGCATTGAAATGAAGTTTGTGCTTGCCAAAATCATCGTATTGAATAATACAGAACAGACCTTTACCACTTGCAGAAAGTCCACAATACATAACGTATGACAGTTTAGCCAATCTCGCTTTTAAGACTTCCATATCTGATACTGACGGGTTATCTTTCCCGTCAATATCAATACAAATTAAATTAGAAGGACTTATCATACAATCTGCTCTACGTTTTGAAAATATTCCGCTTACCGTTATAGCCGGCAATGAATTTTTCAAGCGTTTCCTCTCCTTATCATTTGAGGTATTTCTCAACTTCTCGACTATAGGAGTATATTCATTTTTATGTAACAACCATTCCCAAATATTTACAGTCTTTGTAGGAACTACAATATCCTTACGGCTATACAATGAAACTTTTAAATTCTGTATCATAAATATTTCTTTTTATTAGAGTTTATAATACCTTCTGCTTCTAATTTGCCGACAAGAGTATTATCCTCTTTTTCAGTATTCTTGATTTCTTCACAATATACCCATGTAGCATTGTTTGTTGCTTTCCTTTTGATGAAATATTTTAATTGAGTTTCAAGCCTTCTTAAAAATTCCTGTTTGCTTACAGCACCATAGCGATTTTCCTCACAGAAAAACTTGTATTCATTATACAAATCTTTTGCGTCTCTATGTTTTGTACTTGAAGGCTGTAAATATTGTTCAGCCATAAACAGAGCAACACTGTTACTGTTTCTTTCAAATTCTCTATTTGCCTTATCAATTTGTGCGGAATATGTGAATCCTTGTCTTCCAGGTTCTAATATCCTTTGCAAACCTTCAAGCACCCAGTTAAAGATTCCGCTCAGTTCATCTTCTATTATTTCTTTAGTTAAGTTCGGATTCTTTTTCCATTCCGGAATTGTAACTTCAAACATGACAAATAAAAACCTTCTGAAAAACCCGTTTGTCTGTTCCATATCTTTGTTTGATATGTAGTTTGTACTGAACAGAAAACGACAATAATTAGAAACTGTAATAGGCTTTCCGTATGGTGAACGTGCGCTTACAGGGTCGTTACTGAATAATTGCTTTACCATTTCCGGGTCACTGTCTTTGCTTCCCATTTCCGAACAGGCATTTAGCAGATAATTCCCCATTTCAGCACGATAATACCCATTTGCTTCACATAATCTGCCCAATGGTATATTACACACGTTCTGTTTTCCAAGTAGAGCTGATATAACATCAATCAAAACTGATTTTCCATTACATCCGCTTCCATAAAGTACCATACATTTTTCCCACCTAAGATGTTTTGCAAAGACATAAGCAATATACTCTGCAATTACCATTCTTGCTTCTTTTTCAGGAACAACATATTCCAAATATTCAGTAAACTTTTCGGCTTTGGCATTTGGGTTATAATCAAATGGTAACTGATATGTAAGCATATCATCTGGAGAAAATGAACGAATTTCAAAACTTCCATCATTACATACAAAAGTTCCATTTTGCAGATTTATTTTTACCTCTTTCGTTTTTTCCGGGACAGGTAGTGCAGAAGAAGACAGAAGCTGTTTGAATAAAGCTTCCATAAATCTAACCTTAGTTACCTGGAAATGAGGCAAGCCACTTTTTTCAGCTACAAAAGACAGAAAGTGCTTTACAAAATCATCTTCCATTATTTCCCAATAACATCCATTGTAAAAATACACTTTGCCATTGATTACAGCCAATCCTGAATTTTTCTTTTCAAAAAGGCGAAGTAGATATTCAATGATAATAGATATTTTACATTCTGTTGTAGGGTCTAAATTTTTTAATATGTCCTTAGCATTTTGGGCATTTTCCGTTTTTTCTTCGATGTCCTTTCTCAAATTATAGATAAGTTTTCTCTTCTCTTTATCTTTATAAAAAGCAAGCAAGAAATCAATTGTAAAAACAGATTCAAGAACGTCTTTCAACATGAAATACTTATCTATCTGTTTTCTGTATGCCGTAGTATAATATACAAAACTATCTACTGCATTACCTTCTAAAATTTCATCGTTACTTTCAATTTTGCTTAAAAATAAATCATTTCCCATAATTGTATTTTTTAATTGCTGATAAAAATCTTTCTTTATTCAATTTGATTTGAATATTCTCTTCACACCATTTGTCAAGCTCTTGTTGAGTAAAGAATAAGCTGTTACCTTCTTTATAAACAGGTATGCTATTTGAAGCTGTTAACTTATATAGTTTTGACTTGCTTATAGTTAAACCAATCTTTCTCAGATATTCAAGAGCGGTTTCCGTATTCATATACTTTGGAATTTCCTCCCTTTTTTCTATTTTTGTGCTAAACATACTGATTAGCAAATCTACCTTTTTTGTTAGTTCCATAACGGCTGACGGTAATGTGTCAAAAGTAATTTTGTTATCCATAATCTTTTTATTTTTTTTATTATGGCAGCAAATTTATGGAGTAAAAATGGCGGATTCTGGCGTCAAAATTGCAAAAATATTTTTTAACATGGGTAAGAGCGATAAAATTGAAGAAATAGACTTTTTACTTCAAGAATTGAATAGAGCATTTAAAAATGAGACAGGTATTTCATTGGAAAATTCAATGAAAGCATCTGATTATATTAATGGAAAAAATGATTTTGAAGAAGTTTCTGACCGTTTTTTAAGAGACCATTGGCCAAGTCTGGTAAAATCAAAAGGCAGAGACTATAAAATAGATGAAGAAACAGGTAAGAAAAAGAAACATACAAATACTTTAAATTCAAAGACAATAAATAAATTGAATCTAATATCTAAATCTATAGGATATAAGAACTGGGAAGATTTCTGCCTTAAATACAAACTTGATACAGAAAAGGAATTTACCGGAATGGATTATTTCAAGTTCTCTTCATTGCTTGAAGGTGAAACAGTTTACATAGGTTGGTATCCACAAAGATATTGCAAATTGAAATATTTGGGAGAATATTCTTTTGAAGTAATTGAATCTTGCAGAATGAGAAGTAATGTTGGCCGCATAATTGAGACTTCCGGTTTTCGTCTCGCTCCGACATCAGACCGCTACTTTTTCCCAGAAGTCATAATAGAGCCTCTCTATGAATATCAAGAAGAATTATGGAATGCAATAGAGAATTTTAATAAAGAAACTTGTCCTCAGGAGATTCTTTTATAAAAAGAAATATAATGAGTAAAATGAACTATTTTTACAACATACTAGACCTCTATATTATATTTTAAATAGTTCCTTCATATAAAAAACTTTTTTATAAAATAGTTCATTTTGTTCACTATGTAAGATTATTTTACTTCAGATTTATTCTTTCATATTCGAGATAAGTTCTTGCTTCCTTATATTGGGTATAGGGGTGAGGGGAAAAGCTCAATACGGGAGACGAAAACAGCCTCATTTTGGATAGGGGATATGTTTCTGGCGTATCTTGAAAAGGTATCTGTCCGGTACGAGGGTGTTTAAAAGATGATGATTTATGGAATAATGGATGCGGGTTAGATGTTGTTTCGTTTTTGATATTCGATAAATTCCTGTTCCATTGTCTTTCGTGATAGTTCATGGAAAAATCCGTCGTAGGGTGTCGGAGTGGGTAAATCTGAAATTATTTTAAGAAGCAAATTATCTTCCATGCCTGATAATTGTTTCGGCTCGTGTTCGTCCAGTATCTTGTTGAATGCAGACAAAGCTTGTCCGGATTCTTTCCATACTTGTCCGGATTCGTAATAGAATCCTCCATGAAAACAAGGGAACTTATCGGGAATGTCATTGCCAAGCGGACAAGATGGATTCCATGCCACACCATGACAAACCCTAATCCAGTCGCTTTTATATTGGAGTGTGTCGTTAAGTCCGGACTGTGTACCTATATAGTAATCTCCGATGATTTTTTCTCCGTTTTCTTCCCTGAATCTTTTTAGTCCTAATTCTTCACATTCTCTGATAATGGAACTTATGTCAAAGGGATTCATCGCTCCCATTGGTGTGCATATAACTCCATCATTCCAGCAAGATTCATTTTCATATTGTTTCGGGAAATATTTCTTTGCTATATGTACAGGAGTTATCAGTTGGTAAAATTCTATTTTTATTGCCATAATGATATGTATAAAACAAAAAAAATCCTCCCATTGCAGAAACAACAGAAGGATTTCCCCTATATTAATGTAATGATTAATTCAATGGGATAAGATTGATGATTTTGTTACCATTTTCAGCAACATTGTTGATAACTATTTCGTCTGTTTCTGTAATAGTACCCACCACATTTGCACCGTCCATATATCTGATACCGCTAAATGTGATATTGGGGCTTTCTGGACTTGCGGAAAGAGTTTGTATCTCATAATCTAAGATTTGAAATTCGGAATACTGATAATCTGTCATACTTAATTTATTGAAACGAGTATTATCTTGTCTGTACCATGCTTTGTTTGTATAAAAACAACCAGGTTCAAGCTCATACCAATTAAAATCTTGCGGGATTTCTACTTCGCTATATGTTTCTCCGTTAAATTCATACCAACTCCCCCAATTATCACGTAACAGAGCTGTGTTTTTTGCATAGTTGTTAAGAACTTGTTGAATTTCATATTTGTCACTTGATATAACATCATCAGGTAAATTATAGAACTCACATATCTCTGTTTCTTTCATTTCATTATTACCTACTGTTTCCCATTTGACAATCTTCTTATCTTTATATGAATAAAGTTCATCTTTTATCATAAAAGGAACATCAGTAATAGGATAAATTCTACCTCCAGGACATTTTACTTTATAGTTTTTATCATTAGTATTATCATTCCAATACATGATAAAGCCATCACTTGTTACATCAAAGTTAGTAAATGCCTGTCTTTCCGGTAACATTGATTGAATTGTAAAATTAGATATATCAAGTTTATAGATTTGATTATACAAGAAATCCCTTGTTGTAAAGTTAAAGTAAATATTACCTTTATTATCTGTTAATGACAATAATTTTCCATTTAAAATATCGTATGTTGGAATCATTTCCTTTGGCCATTTATATATCTTTTCGGTTTCAACATCTACAAGAGACAAATATTCTCCTTCTTGTGGTATTACATGAGAAATATCTAATCCGTTTTCATCTTTATTTGATTTTGGAATCAAATCAAAAACATCTGCACTATTGGGGGTTATCAGAAGAATTTTATCACTCATCTTAATGATTTTATCAATTTCAATATCGTGACTTTGTCCTATTGAATCTTTAATGATTAGTTTTGATTCTTTTCCATTAAAATCGATTTTATAATAAGAGGCATTTTCTTCACCATTTGCTCTGGTTCTTCCTGTAGCTGTTTTCTGATAAACCATTTTTGCATCACTGACATTAAGACTTGTCAGATATTTATATCCATCTTCATAATTGACAGGTCCAGAATTACCGGGACTATCATTTTTACATGCAGTCATAAAAGCTACCGCACCAAGCATTAATAAAAACTTTTTCATATACCAGAATTTGTTACATCTTCCCAGCCCACTAAAGAAGAAATTTATAAATAAAGAAAGCGTGAGGGCTATTAACTTATTATGTAACGGGCTCTGGTAAAACCTTGAACTAACAAGCAACAGTCTCCCCACGCCATATACGGATATGACGCGAGAGATGTTTACTTATTCCCGTTCTACAATAGTTTACCAGACTTCGTTACAAGGAATCAGTTAAACACTTTCGTGTACCTTAAATTTCTAACATGTCTGTCATGTTTTGCATGACGATACAAAATTATGAAAAATAAGGTACATTACAAATGTTTCATCTCATAAAGAGACTGTTGCAGTTACAAATTTAGTCAATCTTCCTCATTAATAAATTCATCCACAAAAGATTCACATTCTTGATGCTCTTTAAGCAATCTTTCTGTAAGTTCTTCGTTTGATTTGAAACGTTCATCAATTTCTTCAAGTGTCTTGTCGAACTTTGCAAGTATTGCATCATATTCAGGATTACATTCTTCTTCGCAGTCTTCATCAAGTTTTATAGTGTCAAGAATTTCTTCTGTTGCAGAGGTGAATTTTTCATCTTCTATATTCTCATTAATAGAATTTTCCTGTACAGGTTCTTCTTGAACACATAAATCTACGTTTTGAGGATTGATTTCTTTTTTGCTTGACTTCCTTTTGGATTTAGTGACTTTAGTTTTCACCTCCTGTTCATTCTGATTCTTTTTCTTCCGTGTCATAAGTCTTTTATATTTGATGTTTATAATTTCATTAGTCATTGAATCATCTTACATTACATATATCCTCTTTTTTCCCAAAATATAAACGATTTCCAAATTTTAACATGACTTTAACTGTTCAATATATTTTTCAATCCCTCGTACCGGTAATTTAACAATGAAAAGACCCGATTCCTCTGCAATCAGGAATATCGGGCTGAACATCAAAATATGGCTCTTATAGAGCTTATATGTGGCCTTAAAAGCTTAATAGGCTTGCATTTTTAGCTCTGTATTCAGATTCCAAATCTGCAAGGTATATCTCTGTTGTTGTAACACTGCTATGTCCCAACATGGGTGATATTATTGAAATCGGAACACCTTCGTTTCTTAATACAGTTGCATAGGTATGTCTTGCAACGTAAGTTGTTATCTTTCCCAAATTTAGTTTCTCACCTATCATTTTCATTCTTTTATTTATCAGTTTTGTGAGATTCTTCTTTTTCTTCTCATGTTCCCACGCACTGTCACCAGGTTTAAAAAACGGGAAAATATAGACACTTTTTTTAGGGTCATTCCCCCATTTATTGATTATTGAATACATTTCAGGTGTTATCGCTGCATAGATTCGTTTTACATCACGTGTCCTGTCTTTCGTCTTTTTTCTGATAAATGATATTTCACCGTTTTGAATATCTGAAAATTTAAGGCTTATCAGGTCTGCAACATTCAGTCCGTTACAGAAGTAAATAAACAGCCATAAATCACGGTAAAATTCAGTAGTCATGCTTCCATCACTATATTCTACAATGGCTTTAAGTTGTTTCTTGTTGAGTGCTTTCTTTTTTCCTGAACCTTCTTTAATCTGGTATTTTCCTCTGCCGAAAGGGTAATCGGATTCTCTGATAACTCCCACCTGTTTAGCTATATTCATAGTGGCACGAATGTTTCTCATGTTCATCGCTACAGTTGTCTGATTTGCTGTTTTCAATATGAATTTCTCAAGACCGTTTAGCCATTCAACTGTAACTTCATTTATAGGAACATCGTGTTTCATGTAACGTTTGAGCAGAGAAAGAGTTCCTTTATAAAACGCAGAAGTTCCAAATTTTTCTTCATTCTCAAGCTCTTTAATTTTTGCGGAAATCATTTCATTCAAAGTTCCCCCAATATTTTTTCCAAGCATGTTATTTAGATTGCTGAATGAGAAAGTTCCACGTTCTACAAGAATATCAACATTCTTTAAAATCCTACTCAACTCTTTACCGATTATATCCTGTATTTCAATATTCTTTTTCGACTTACTTTCAAGAACCTCTTCAAGCTCTTCTTTAGTGCTCATACAGATTCCTGTTGGATAATACTTTGGTTTTCCCTGAAAATATACCTTTATTTTTACAGGATAAGTTCCTTCTTTGTTTACTGTGCGTGTATCAAGCAATACAGATACAACAACTCCGTTTTTTATCACTTTAATCATATTTTAATAGTTTAATTGTAAGCGGAATTGCTTACCTGCTATATATCCTTTATTTTTGGAAAATATAAGTTGAATGGAGTGTTGAAAGATTTTGAAAGCTATTTTCAAACTGCTTTAACGCATCGTTTTAGAATTCTCATTAAATTAAGAATATTATTTCTACTGAAATTCAGTAGAATATTTTGTATTTCAAAATATAATATATATATTTGTACAAACTCAATTGATTATGAGAATCATAGCAAGAAGTAAAGTTGTTGAATACTATACAGAACACCCTGATGCAGAAACTGCACTTGAGGACTGGTTCCAGAAAGTGAAAAAAGCAGAGTGGACATGTTTTTCTGATATAAAGAAGATGTTCAACAGCGTTGACAGTGTAGGGAACCAGCATTATGTATTCAATATAAGAGGAAACAATCATCGTTTGATAGTGGTTGTTAAGTTTACAATAAAAACGGTACTGATTAGATTTATAGGTACTCATGCGGAATATGATTTGATAGATGCAAAAAATATATAGTATGGCAAAGATTCAGAATGAAACAGCTTATAGGGCAGCAATGGAAAGAATTGAAGAACTTCTGCCTTTGACTGACGACAATACACCACTTACTGACAAGAACTTGATAGAGCTTGATTTATTGTCAGAACTTGTATCGGAGTATGAAGATGAACATTATCCGATAAAGTCTCCTTCATTGATAGATGTTATAAAGTTGCGAATGTATGAAATGGGACTTAATCAGGCGAAACTTTCAGAACTTCTTGGGGTTAGTCCATCACGTGTCAGTGACTATTTGACTGGCCGTTGCGAGCCTACTTTGAAGGTTGCTCGTGATATTAGTAAAAAGCTCAACATTGATGCAAATATAGTGCTTGGAGTATAGAAGAAAATAACACAAAACACCCTTTTGCACAAGAATTGCACAAATAGAGGGGAAAATAGAAGAAATAATATGATTATGGATGAAAATAAATATTATATTCGCTTTTGAAAATACGTGTAATGTGCTATATAATAGCATTATAAGAAACTGGAAGATAATGCGTTATACGCGTTTCATAATCATGAGGTCCCCGGTTCAATCCCGGGTCCCGCTACAAAGCTTAAAAGCGCAGATATAAGGCATTTGGGAGGCTTCCACTCCTGGGTGTCTTTTTTATTTTTATATAGATAATCTTATTCTTCTTGACAAAATAAAAGTGTGACACGAAAATTCGCATCACACTTTTTCCTTCGCTTTTATTTCGCTAAACTATATACGATATCCATAATCTGTTTTCCTAATTCATCAGCTGCTTCCATTGTCGCAGCCTCTGAATAGACACGAATAATCGGTTCTGTATTACTCTTACGTAAATGAACCCATTTATCCGGGAAATCAATCTTTACACCGTCTATATCATTTATCTCCTCTGCTTTATAGAGATCTTTCACTTTTGCCAATATTGCATCAACATCAGTTTGCGGTGTAAGATCAATACGGTTCTTAGCAATATAATAATTGGGATAAGAAGCACGCAACTCAGAAACCTTTTTACCTTCATGTGCCAAATGACTTAAGAAAAGAGCAATTCCAACCAGTGCATCACGTCCATAATGTGATTCCGGATAAATCACCCCACCATTTCCTTCACCACCGATTACAGCACTTGTTTCTTTCATCTTCGTAACTACATTCACTTCACCCACTACAGCTGCATTATATTGCATACCATATTTACGGGTTACATCACGCAAAGCACGTGTAGAACTCAAATTAGAAACTGTATTTCCTGGCGTATGCTTCAAAACATAATCGGCAACAGTTACCAATGTATATTCTTCACCATACATCGTTCCATCTTCACAGATCATAGCAAGACGGTCTACATCCGGATCGACAACAAATGCCACATCTGCTTTTCCGCCTTTCATCAGATTCATGATATCTCCCAAATTCTTCTCAAGCGGCTCTGGGTTATGCTGGAAATTTCCCGTAGGTTCACAATATAACTTTTCTACATGCTGTACTCCTAAGCGATGAAGCAATTCTGGAAGAATAATACCACCTACAGAATTAACACAATCTATTGCTACGCGGAAATTCGCACGTCGTATAGCTTCTACATCAACTAATTTCAAAGCTAATACACTTTCAATATGCTTCTCATTATATGTATTATCTTCTATATAAGAACCAATATGATCAATATCAGCATATTCAAAAGCCTCCGCTTCTGCAATACGAAGCACCTCTTCACCTTCTGCTGCATTTAAGAATTCTCCATGCTCATTTAACAGTTTCAATGCATTCCACTGTTTGGGATTATGACTTGCAGTAAGAATAATACCTCCACATGCACCAGCCATTGTAACAGCCAGTTCTGTAGTAGGAGTTGAAGCCAGACCGATGTTCACTACATCGAAACCCATTCCCATCAATGTACCACAAACTACATTCTTTACCATCTCGCCAGAAATACGAGCATCACGTCCTACAACAATCTTGTTGCTGCCAACCGTCGATGTACGACGAATCAGCGTGGCATAAGCCGAAGTAAACTTTACGATATCCAGCGGATTTAATCCTTCTCCCGCTTTTCCTCCGATAGTACCCCGGATGCCAGATATAGATTTAATCAGTGTCATTATTTACCTAAATTATAAGTTATCTCGTAATAGCAAGGATATACATACTGCGATGCCTTACTGGTTCCTTGTCCGTGTGGAACAATCAGACGTACACGCGCCACTTTTTCAGAAGAAGTAGTACGACCCGGCTTCAAATATTTTAAAGGAACAAGCCAACCAGAAGGTACTGATGTTGTACCATAAATACTCGCCATACTATATTCTCTTGAAGTCTGGAATGCTGCAGAATAAGAACTAGAACTAATTGTTAATTTATATTCTTCTGGAAACAGTTCCAAAGTCGAATTACCTGTATTTCCCATGTTCCATAAAAGAGTATCCCCAACACTAAATTCTAATTCATCACGCGACTGAACAGCCACTTCCACGAAGCGAGAAAGAATCTCATGTGACCCTTCCTTTAAGACTTCACCATTTTCACCATTAGGACCTTTGCACATGATATTCATGTAAACGCCACTCTCCTCGAACAGCACAAACTGATTTTCATTTGTGACCGTATCCTGGTTGTAAAAATCTCTCTCGCTGATGATCTGATAATTATGACTCAGAATCCATGCGTGAATCGCATCGGCTTCATCTTCTTTCATTTCAGCATAAGTCTTGCCATTATCACAACTTTGCAAGCAACTACATACTACTATACTTATCAATAATATGTAAACTCCTCTCATCATTTTATATCAAATAAATTATTTTACAAAAGCCAGTTCTATATTTAAAATAAAATTATAGACTTCGAATATAAAGCTATCTCTTAACATTAAAAAAATTTTATTTCAAATTAAAAGAACTTATTTTATCATTCCAATTCTTTTTAAAATAAGGGCCAAATGGCTTGACATCTTTCAATTTTCCATGTTCTATATATGGATGATCAGAATTAACCACATATGTCAAGCTAAATTGCTGAAAATCAGTATCAGAATAAAATGTTAATCTACAACTTGGAGTACCTTTATCCCATATAGAACCTGATTTATAAGAACTAGTAAATTTAAAGGCCGAAATTTTATCATTCATATTAATATCCCATAAAGATGATTTTTCAAACGGAAGATTTTCGGCTGTTGAACTATAAGTATAATTTCTTCCCTTAAAACCTGTATCTTCATATATCGTGACACTCGCATCTTTAAGAAAATTAACACTACTACGTGATAAAGCTCCTTCTAATTTTGTTCTAACAGATAAACTATCATTCAATTCTTTCTCCGAATCAAAATACTCATAGCCTCCATTATTTAAAACTAAAACAGCTACCTCAGGAGCAGATTTATAATATTCCATCAAATTTGCAACTTCTTTATTTTTAAAAAGACAACTAGAATCTTGTAAAACTACATATTCACTAGAATATGATTTCCCATGATAAAAAAAAGTATAAACACCCTTTTCCAAATAAGAAGCTACTTCATTATGTTCTTCAACAAGACTTTCATTTGTACAAGCAGTCAAAATATATAAAAGAACAACACTTAAAACATTCCTTGAAATTTTCTTTAAAATTTTCATATTCACAAAATTTAATTATTAATTATACTTTTATCTCCATATATCATTTCTCGATAAAGAACTAGATTTTCCAAAGCACAAATATAGGCAAAAATAAAATAATCAAGAAATACAGAAGTAATGTTTCCTGTATAGACAAGAAACATTACTTCATCAAGGATGCGATATATGCCTTCATCTTTGGCATAGCACGTCTTGTTTCCTGATACAATGTATATTGTGCCAATGTACGTACATAATTATGTTCGGCGTATTTTATCTGATAATAGGTATCACCGTTGATATAATCGGCCAGAAAACGTACCGCCTGCATGTACGGGAACAAGGTTACGGCATAAGGTAACAACTCTATTTCAACAGGTGTCAGAAAACTTCTGGCTGATTCAATATATCCTTTGGCAAAAGCCTGAAAAATATCGAATCTGAAATGTATTTTGTTTAAATCCGGCTCATCCTCAGGAGCTGTATTAGCTGCAGAACGCAAAAAATCACCAAAATCGGAAAATACGAAACTTGGCATAACTGTATCCAAATCGATTACGCATAATACCTCCCCTTTATCATCAAACAACATATTGCTTACTTTCGTATCACAATGGCAAATACGTTTTGGTAATTTTCCTTCTTGAAACAGACGTTCTGCACAACACATTTCATCAGCATCACGCTCTATCTCATCCACGAGACAACGTACTTTTTCCATACGTCCTACAGCATCTTTCTGCACAGCTTCACGCAATTGCTGCATCCTAAATTTCATATTATGAAAATCAGGAATCGTTTCCCCCAATGGTTCTGGCAAATCTGTAAGCATTGCCTCAAACTCACCAAACTTCAAGCCTACCAGATAAGAAGATTCTGGGGTAACAGCATCCAGTGTACGGGAATCCGGAATAAAGACACACATCCGCCAATATTTTTCGCCATCAAAATAATATGTTTTCCCGGTATCCGACTTCAAAAAGCGAAGCACTTTCCTATCTATATCTTTTGTCTGTTTTTCTTCTAACTTTTTACGGATATGAGCTGTTATAACTTCCATATTATGCTGAAGCATATCAACATCAGTAAAGACTTGATGATTGATGCACTGCAATATATAATCAGAGGCAGAATCATCAAGTGTCTGCACGAGATAAGTCTTATTTATTAAACCGGAAGTCAACGGACTTATTTTTTTCACTTCACCAGCCTCGGGGAAATGAGAAATTATGCTAGTTAAAATCTCCATCAGTTCACGCTATCTTGATTATTCGTTATTTGCCCATTCTTTTGCTCCCTGTTGTTTCAGTTTTGCAGTAATTTCAGCGGCTTTTTTAGCAGTTGCAGCTTCGTCCTCAGGACCAGCAAACGCATGCTTATAACCTTTTACTACATTCCACTCTCCACGTGTAAAATCAGGAAATTCTACAGCAGCACAACCGTTATCCATAGATAGTTCTCCCAACTCAGCCAAGCAGCACCACTCAGCCAAATCGTATACATCCATATCCAATGGCAATCCATTCTGAAGGCAGTACACAAGACGACTGTCCATAATAAAATCCATACCTCCATGTCCACCAACTTCTTTTGCCATCTCTCCATATTTTTTCAGAATAGGATGCTGATATTTTTCTACCAAAGCTTCCATTTCCTTTTGCGGCAAAAAGCCATGTGAGCTAAGATCGTCCAATTTAGGTTGCACTCCCGAAGCTGCCAATTGTTTAGCGTCAAGTGCATATCCTTCAACCGGATATTTGTTAGCAAAACCCTTTGTACCAGTCAGTTGATATAAACGGTTATAAGGTTGTGGAGTCATTACATTATGCTGTATCTCGATAACTTTTCCTTTAGCAGTACGAATCAGCGTTGTCGTATGGTCACCATTACGAAAGTTATTGCATACAGAATCTGTACGTTCTTCCACCAAAGACTTACCTACTACCGACTTTGTATCCATAGCCACCAATGTCGCCATACGATCGCCACGATGAATGTCAAGAGCCTGTGCTACAGGACCAAGTCCGTGAGTAGCATACACGTCACCACGATGTCTCATATTATAATCCAGACGCCATCCTAACTTATCCTCTTTACCGTTTTTCCAATAATAATCCCAAAAAGCTTCCAAATTATGGATATAAGCTCCCTGCGCACGAATTACCTCACCAAACACTCCCTGCTGAGCCATATTCAAGGTATTCATCTCAAACCAGTCATAACAGCAGTTCTCCAAAATAAAGCAATGTTTACGACTTGTTTCACTCAAATTGATCAAAGCCCAGCATTCTTTCAGATTCATAGCTGAAGGAACTTCTACAGCAACATTCTTACCATGCTCCAAGGCACATTTTGCAACAGGAAAATGATGTAGCCAGTCGGCAGCTATATAAACCAGATCGATGTCATCGCGTCTACACAACTCTTCATAGCCTTTCTCACCTGAATAAATTGCAGCTTTAGGCAGAGATGCTGCCTTCAAGTATTTCTGGCAATCTTCTGCGCGTTTCTGCTCATAATCACATAAGGCAACAATCTGAGTACCGGGAATATGTGTAAAACGTTCAACAGCACCAGGTCCTCTCATACCTAGCCCAACAAAACCAACACGAACGACGTCCATTTTAGGCACAGTCAGTCCCAATACACTTTTCTGACCAGCAGGTCTTTCTGGTGTATGCACGACAATTGTACCTTTATTCCATTCCCACTGTGTTCCTCTTTCCGACGTATACACTTCAGTAGTCGGCTTCACTGCACATGCCCCTAACACAAGACACATACTCCAAACCAGTACTTTTAGTTTTTTCATATTTTCATTTAAAGTTAAGTTTCATTTTAAGACTGAATTATGACAGTATATTCTATGATCTGCTTAAAAAAGAAATATATAGTCCAAATCAATTCCTGATTTTACTTATTAAGCAAGTCCTCATATTTCACCAATGCCTGCTTAAACAGTTCAATAGCCTCATCCATCGTTCCATAGAATTCTCCACCAGAAGCATTCAGATGTCCACCTCCGTTAAAAAATTCGGATGCGACTTTATTACAAGGGAAGGTTCCTACAGATCGTAATGATACCTTTATCATATTTTTTTCAGTATCTTCACGGAGAAAAACTGAAAAACAAACTCCCTTCATCTGCAGTGGAATATTGACAAATCCTTCAGTATCTCCTTTCACATAATGAAACTTACTCTGCTCATCTTTGGTAAGCCATATCAATGCAGCATGAAAGCGAGGGAAGACCTGCATTTTATCATATAAAATATACCCCATAAGGCGTAAACGATCTTCCGAATATGTATTGAAGACCTTACGGTAAATTTCATCCTTATCGATACCTTTCGATAATAATTCGCTAATGATAAAATAAATCTCACGGCTATTCGAATTATAAGTAAATCCTCCCGTATCAGTCATCATACCAGTATAAATACATTCAGCTCCTTCACGAGTTATATCTTCAAAATTACCCATCCGACAAATCAAACGAAAAATTAATTCAGAGGTTGAAGAAATCTCAGGATGAGATATAGTTACACGACAGAAGTCTTCTGGATTCAAATGATGATCGATCAACACCTTACGCCCAGCAGAAGCAGCAACAGGTTTGGCCATTGCGTCAATACGCGATAAAGCATTGAAATCCAAACAGCAAATTACGTCGGCTTCAGCTATCAGTTCATCGGCAAATTCCGAATATTTGTCATAGCGGATAATATCTTTTGCCCCAGGCATCCAACGTAAGAAATCAGGAAAAGCATTAGGGACAATTATATGTACATTTTTCTCTTGTGTTTCCAGAAAATGAAGTAATCCTAACGAAGAGCCCAAAGCATCACCATCAGGAGATACATGAGTTACAATAACTATCTTGTCAGCACGTTCAAAATATTTAGCAACCTTATCAATATTGGCTTGAAGTATAACTTTTGTCAACATAAAAAAACGAATTAAATTGAATGGCAAAAATACAAATTAATTCTTAATCTACAGAAGAATAGCGTAAGAACCTTTTTCTGACATATCGATATAATTCAACCCATAGATATCACATTCTCGTTTCAATTTTTCCCGATATGAGTCTTCTAACGAAGTATCTAAAACAACTTGTTTTATCTGAAACAACCGTTTGAGATCAGCTACAGAACCATAAAATCCACGGCATATATAAGCATAATCTACATGCAAAGGAGAAAGTGCCTTTTGTTTTCTCCATTTATTATTATCGACCAAAACAATACAAATATCTCTAACCTTATAGATACATGATGCAGAAGACAACTCATTAATATCTCTGTCGTATTTGGTATAAACTCCAGCACGAGACAAATAAATATAAGTATCAGGCAGCTCCCTTTGTTTCCACAAAAAGGACACTATCAAAACATTTACAGTCAGTAGAAATACAATCAGCCTACGTGCACTACGACAGACAACATACCTCCATAAAGTCACTATTGCAACAGCAAGTAACCATGCCTGCCATACCGAAAGATAGGCAGATGTAATTTGTGCTCCCGACCAATGTTGTATCTGCTCCATTACCTCATTCAAAGTCCGTACTGCAAAATCCAATCCCTGTACCACAAAGTTTGCGGCTACAGGAAACACCCCAAGTGCTAATGCCAGCAGCGTAGCCGATAGGATAAAAACAGCTATTGGAGCAACAACAAGATTAGATAGCAAAAAATAAACCGGGAATGTTCCAAAATAATATAATATAAGTGGCAGTGTTGCTAATTGGGCAGCAAGAGAAAGAGAAATAATGTTCCACAAGTAAGCAACAATTTTATTTCGCACTACAAATAAACTATCAATTAATGGATAAAATAAGAAAATGCCCAATACAGCCATAAATGATAACTGAAAACCGACATCAAACAAATACATGGGCTGGTATATCAACATTATAAAAGCTGTCAAAGTTAAAGCCGAAAAACCCGAGAAGCGATCCTCTGAAAAGATAGAAGCTACCACATACGCAGAAAACATTGTGACCGCCCTTATTACCGAAGGACTCAGCCCCGACAAGAAAGCAAATCCCCACAAAAGTCCGACAATGAGAAAACTTGCAATCCATTTTCCGCCACAAACCCGCCGTAAAGGATAGAACAGCCACGAAAGAATCATCGATAGTATACCAATATGCAAACCGGAAAGCGCAAGAATATGACTAACCCCAGCTGCATTGTATGTAGCTTTTATCTCACGAGTAAGTTTTGATTTATCACCTACAGTAAGTGCCGATATTATAGCCAACACATCATCTTCCAAATTCCATGTACGAAACTTTTTAACGATTTGTTCTCGAAGCATCAAAGCCTGCATCTTAAATGTTGGAGTACTTGGCTGAAGCAGTTTACGCCAATATCCGGAGTAGACTATTGCCGTTCCACTTATCCCCTGTCGCTGAAGATATTGTCCATAATCAAACCCCGTAAAATCTGCATCAGACATAGGTATCCCGACATGTGCACGAAAGCACATTCGATCTCCACATTGTAATGGAGGTTGCATAGAATCAGGCATCCAATAAAGAAGTATCTGCTTATTTATCGGTTTCCAACTTCCTGTAGCAACATCTTTTACTTTTTCCACATTGACAGTTGCCTGAATAGTCTTGCCTTTCACACGAGGTATATCACATACGGAAGCAACATACACCGCTTTATCAGAATCCCACTCGTGATGTATATTTTCCAATGATATAACAAATAGTATTCCTCCTAGAAGCAAAAAACTTAGACTAACAGATATCCCAAACAAGAAACGAATCCGATAAGTCTTCGAAAAGTAAAATATAGAAGACAAAAGAACAGACAGAACAAAAACAAAACAAAGTGCATACAAGTAAGTTCCATCTAAAGCAAACACATCAGATAAAAAAATTCCGGTTGCCAGTGCTACCGACAACCGGAACAAAGGATAAAATGTGAAACGAGAACTCACCATTTTATTATTTTAGCTCCTTCAAACGACGAATCATGTCAACCATATCGGGAGCTTTAAAAACTGCATTACCAGCAACTAACACATCCGCTCCTACCTCAACCAGCTGTGAACCAGTTTCCAGATTTACACCACCATCGACCTCTATCAGTGCCTGAGAGCCACTACGATCTATCAGTTCACGAAGCTCACGTACTTTTGTCAGTGTATGAGGAATAAACTTCTGTCCTCCAAAACCAGGATTAACACTCATCAGCAGCACCATATCCACATCACTGATAATATCAGTAAGCATTGACACCGGAGTGGATGGATTCAACGTTACTCCTGCACGCATACCTGCATCCTTTATCTGCTGCACCACACGATGCAAATGAGTACACGCCTCATAATGCACATTCATCATCATGGTGCCCAGTTCTTTTACCTCTCGAATAAATTTCTCCGGTTGCACTATCATCAAATGTACATCCAGTGGTTTTTCACTCAGCTCTGCCACATATTTCAAGACAGGGAATCCAAAAGATATATTTGGAACAAAAACCCCATCCATTATATCTATATGCAACCAGTCTGCATCACTATGGTTTATCTTCTCGATATCTTCTTTCAGATTAGCAAAATTTGCAGATAAGAGAGAAGGCGATATTTTCAATTCATTCTTCATACTTTAAAAACTTATTCCTAAGAACAAAGATAAGTATTTTTATCGAGATAAAAGGTAAGGCTCAACAAAAACAGCTCTATTCAAAGCTGAAACGCAAACCAAACTGAAGATTGAAATTGAATGGATGTTCTTTGCGAATCGTTTCAATCTGACTGCCATCATCAAAATAATATGCAATACCAGGTTCAGCATATAATCCTAAATGTTTAGTAAAATTCACCTGTGCTCCTGCGGCTGCCGAAACAGACCATTGCAAAGGATTAACTTTTAACGAAGTGTGTTCAACTTCACGATTTGAGTTTCCGTTTACATATACAGCATCCATACTTCCTGATACACATTTTTCAACCATTCCACCGGCTGATGCATAAAATGAAAACCAACGATTATTCCATATTGAGCGATGTACTTTTAAAGGAATTCCTATATAATGCAATTTCTGTTGTTCTTCGATATATGAACCTGAACCGGAATGCAATTCCGAAGAAAGCATTGTATAATTCATTCCTGTTTCCAATGCCCATTCGCGAGTAATATTCCACTTTATCGAGAGACCTACTGTTACCGGCATTTTATGTTTCACATCTGTAGTAGAACTGCGATCACGGTTATTAAGCAATACCTGACTATAAGCAGTCTGTTCATCACTTTCAGAAACGGCTCCCATATTTATAGGAGTAGCATAAAGCGACCGACTATTCAGACGGCTCATACCTCCAAATGAGCGAGATGAAGAATAAGGAGTATTTCCTGCAGACAAACCAACCGACCACTTACGGTCCTTTTCACCTTTCCCCATAGCCAGCATTTCCTGGTTTCGCTTAACTTGACGACGGTCTGCTTCCAAAGTACGATACGCCCGTTTTTTATCAGTTTCATAATTCGTACTGCCGGTTTCTTGTTCCTTATCCTCTACCTTATCTTCTTCCTTTATAGACATTATTTCACTTTCAGCAATAACCTCCTGATCGTGATTTTCAGGTATCTCGATTTTCGCCAAACAGACTTTAGCCGGAGAAGACGCTACGACCGGGTCCGAAGAATCCATTTTTGAATTATCCGATGAAAATATCTTTTCAGAAGAAGATAAAACCTCATCATCAGGAGTTGATGAAAAGTCTAATTCTTCAACCAACGCCTCATTACTACGCATATAATCGGCAGTAGGAGAATTTATAAACCAAAACGTCAACGACGAAACGGCTACGACCAAAACAGCAGCAGCTGCAACAAAGCGACGTGTCCTCCACATTGGAATGACGCGTGGCGCAGACAACTCCTCCTCTAACCTTTCCCACAAAGCATCGGGAAGAGGTTCAGAATAATCCTCCAGTTTATTGCGAAGGTTTTCTACCCATTTATCATCCTCTTTCATTCTAGTTTCCTTTTTCTATATTCATTAATTTTCTTTATCAATAAGCTTTTTGCACGATAGAACTGCGATGAAGAAGTATGTTCTGTTATCCCTAATAAAGAAGCTATTTCTTTATGACTTTTATCTTCAAATACATATAAATTGAATACTGTACGATAACCATCAGGAAGTTCTGATATAAACTTCATCAACACAGAACGAGGTATATCATCCAACTCACTGTCATCAGTATCAGGAACATCAGGTATTTCAGTCATCAATACCTCTTGCTGCACTTGCGTATTCTTCTTTCTCAAGTACCCTAATGCTTCATTTACCATCACCCGCGAAAGCCAAGCTTTGAGAGAGCCTTCACCTTGATAAGAAAACTGCTTGATAGATTGAAATATACGCAAGAAACCATCATGCAAAATATCTTCTGCAGTTTCACGGTCACCGATATAGCGAAGGCATATAGCCATGAGCGACCCACCATAGCGCTCATACAGCGTGTGGCGTGCCCGCATATCTCCCCGTTGGCATTGCAACGACAATTCTTCCTCTGACATATCGGCTTTCATCTGCATTTTAATATGAAATGTCCTTGAGGCAAAAATACTGCACATAAAGAGAAATAAATTTTATTCTAAATTATTTTTAACAATTTAAGATGCAGTAAAAAGTAAATTTATCCGTTATATAAACGGATTATAAAAGCAACAGCCATGAAACGACGAAATTGTTTACAACAAATTATTGGAATATTACTCTGCTGCACATTATTCTCCTCGTGTCTGGATGATAATGAACCCGAAACCTTTTTTCCGACACTGGGAACTGTCAATGCAGATGAAAACGACATAACAATAGAATCTGACTCATATGGATTATTAATTCCGACTAACCCCGGATTCATTACTTCCACTCAAACAGATTCTACGGGGCAAAGAATACTTGCTGTTTTTCAATATACAGAAAACACAACTAAAGAAGGAAAAACAGGTATGCAGGTAGAATTAGTAAGAGTAAACAAAGTATTAACCAAAAAAGCTGATGACTTACGAATTGGTATAGAAGATGTATTTGGCAATAGTCCTATTCAAATTACAGCTGCTTCTATCAGTCAGAAACATCTGAACATTCAATATGAATATTATGGAAGTACAAACATCAGCCACCGAATCAGCCTAGTGTTAAATTCTGAAACTCAACTGGATGAAAATGGGTTACTACAGGTAGAATTCCGTCACAACAATCAAGGAGATACTTATTCTGAAAGATTGTGGGGAATTGTTTCATATACACTGGAAAGCATCCCTGATTATGATGAGTCCAAGTGTAAAGGATTTAAGATTATCTATGACAGCGGGGCAAACAGTCGTGCAGAATGGATAGTTAAAATAAACTCTCAAGGTACACAAACAGAACAAAATCCGTCACGTTATATTGAGTCTTGTTGTTTCTAAGTTTATATCTCTGCACCATTCAGTAACAGCCCCTTCCCTCTTTTCGGGCTGTTCTGAATGGTTTTTTATTTTATTACTTCACATATGCTTTTTCTGTATGGCGATACCCACGCAAGAAATCATTTATCTCCATACGTTTTTTACCAGCCAGCTGTAACGAAAGAACATTCACATATCCGTCAGACGATGCTATTTTAAAATATGTTTTACAGTCGGTTACAATAGTACCCGGAGCCAATGAATGTTCACAGAATAATTTTTCAGTTTCAAATATCTTCAGCATAACAGGATCAGTCCCTTCCTGATAAAGTTCAGTCCATGCAGCTGGATAAGGTGATAAACCACGTACAAAATCGTAGATCCGTTTCACGCCTATTGTCCAATCGATACGACAGGTTTCTTTAAATATCTTTGGAGCAGGACGAAGTTCACCAACCTGAGCCAGTTCTTCTTGTGGAATTGTTTTTACAGAACCTTCCAGAATAGCATCGACAGTCTTCAAAACCAGATCACCTCCCAAACGCATCAAACGTTCATAAACAACCTCCACATTATCAGTATCAGCTATAGGTACACGGACCTGATCTATAATCTCTCCTGTATCAATTTCATGCTTCAGGAAAAAGGTTGTAATACCAGTTTCAGTATCTCCATTTATCACAGCCCAATTTATCGGAGCTGCCCCACGGTATTGAGGAAGCAATGAAGCATGAAGATTAAACGTACCCAAACGTGGCATATTCCATACAACTTCAGGCAACATACGAAAAGCGACCACAATCTGTAAGTCAGCATTCAGGCTACGAAGTTCTGCTACAAACTCTTCATTTTTTAATTTTTCAGGCTGTAACACTTTTAAACCTTGGGAAACCGCATATTGTTTTACCGGACTCGGTTGCAATACACTTCCGTGACGCCCCATCGGTTTATCAGGCATCGTGATGACACCTACTATATTATATCCTCCCTCTACCAGTCTTTTTAAACTTTCCACTGCAAACTCGGGAGTTCCCATATATACAATTCTCAAATCCTTCTTATCCATAAGTCTTGTACTTTTTATTCAGCTGAAATATCCACCAATACCTGACGATAGGTATTCAACATTTTTGATTTCGAAACAAACCCAATATACTTATTATCCTCATCAACTACAGGTAAGTTCCAGGCCCCTGTCTGGTCAAACTTCTTCATCACAACTTCCATAGAGTCTGTACTAATAATAGGTGCTTTAGGAGGCTTCATAAAACTTTCTACCCGGAAACGGTGATATAATTCCTGACGGAAAATAATATTACGAATATCATCAAGAACTACTATACCAATTAATTCATCATTTACATCAACCACAGGAAAAAGGTTACGGCTAGATTGAGAAATACGCTTCACCATCTCACCTAAATCCATATCAGGACGTACTTTCAGAAAATCTGTTTCCACAATACTCTCCATATTCATCAGTGTCAATACCGCCTTATCTTTATGATGGGTTATCAGCTCGCCTGTTTTTGCCAGACGCATAGAATAAATACTATGAGGCTCAAATACGATGATAGTCAGATAGGCACATACAGAAACAATCATTAGCGGAAGAAACAAATCATATCCACCTGTCAGTTCTGCAATCAAGAAAATACCCGTCAGTGGAGCATGCATAACTCCCGACATCAGACCAGCCATCCCCATCAGAGCAAAATTCTTTTCCGGAATATATGTATTTCCGATATGGAACTCATTGCATACATACGAAAAGACAAACCCCGATATACATCCCAAAAACAGACTAGGAGCAAAAATACCACCGCAACCACCACCTCCATTTGTTGCACTAGAAGCAAAAACCTTAAATAAGATTATCAAAATAAGGTATACGACCAACAGATGCGTGCTACCATAAAACAATGAATTGTTCATTACAGTATTCCACTCTTCCGAGGTTTCACCGTTTAACAACAAACTAATGGTATCATATCCTTCACCATATAATGGTGGAAAAAGAAATATCAGAATACTCAGCATAGCTCCACCAATAACAAACTTAACATAAGGATTGGAATACCGGCGGAATATATTTTCTATCCAGTTCATTGAACGAGTAAAATACCAAGCAACCAAGCCACAAAATATACCTAAAGCTATGGCATATGGAATACGTTCGAGCGAAAAAGGATAATCCAGATGAAACTGAAACATTGCTTCTGTCCCCAAAAGCAAATACGAAACAGAAGCTGCGGTAACACTCGTTATCAACAACGGAAGAAGTGAGGCCATCGTCAGATCTATCATCAACACCTCCAGCGTAAATACTAATCCAGCTATAGGAGCTTTAAAAATACCAGATACAGCACCAGCCGCTCCACAACCAACCAGCAACATCAAGGTCTTGTGATCCATACGGAAAACACTTCCCAAATTAGAGCCTATAGCAGACCCTGTCAATACAATCGGCGCCTCAGCTCCCACAGATCCACCACATCCGATAGTTATGGCAGAAGCACAAACCGACGACCAAATATTATGCCGTTTAATGCGACTTTGTTTACGCGATATGGCATAAAGAATCTTAGTTACACCATGACTGATATCATCACGCACTACCTTACGGATAAACAAACTGGTTATAAATATACCCGCTACCGGATATACCAGATAAAGCCAGTTTGCCCCCATAGGGTCAAAATTCTCTGTCAGGAACTCCTTTATATATTCTACAAGAAACTTCAACACATAAGCAGCCAATGCGGTAAATATACCAACAAGAAAACTCAATATTAAAATAAACTGCTTATTTGTAATATGTTTTTCCCTCCATCGGATAAAACGTTGAAGCAAATCGAACTTGTCTTGTGAAGTTTTCATCGAACGCGTAATTTTTTATTCTCTTATAACTTTCACAACACCTCCCTTACCTAATTTAATAATACTGGAAGGCTTAGGATGACCATTTTCTTCACGGCGAAAATCAACTACATAATCTACCGCATTCTTTATTTCCTCACTTATCTCAGAAAAAATAGCAGGTGCAGGCTGGCCACTGATATTGGCAGAAGTAGAAACAATTGCTTTACGAAAGCGGAAACATAATTCTTTCGAAAAGGTTTCATTTGTTACACGAATACCCACACTGCCATCCTCTGCAAGCAAATTAGGAGCTAAATTACGTGCCCCATCATAAATTATAGTAAGAGGTTTGGTAGTCATTTCGATTAAATCCCAAGCAACAGGAGGTACGTCACTAACATAAAAATCGACCTTTACCGGACTATCTACAAGTACCAGCATCGCTTTACTGTCAGCTCTATGCTTAATTTCATATACTCGCTTTACAGCTTCCTCATTGGTTGCATCGCAGCCTATTCCCCAAACGGTGTCAGTCGGATAAAGTATCACACCGCCTTTTTGCATGATCTCACATGCCTTTTTAATTTCATCTTTCATCATAATGACTGTTCTCGCTAGTTTATTCAAAGCCTCACAAAAGTACAAATGATTTTTATGATAGCCCAAAAAACTTTCATTAAATTTGCATGAAAGAGCTTTTACGTCAAAACATGAACACGAGCCGGAAAATCATACACATAGATATGGATGCATTTTACGCTTCTGTAGAACAGCGTGACAATCCAGATTTAAAAGGTAAGCCTGTAGCAGTCGGACATTCAGAGAAACGAGGAGTTGTGGCTGCTGCAAGTTACGAAGCACGCAAGTATGGAGTGCGTTCGGCTATGTCATCGGTTAAAGCATTAAAAATCTGCCCAGAACTGATATTCGTAGAAGGGCGTATGGATGTATACAAAAGTGTATCGGCACAGATTCACGAAATTTTTCACGAATATACAGACATTATTGAACCGATATCACTTGACGAAGCATTTCTGGATGTGACAGAAAATAAAAAAGACATCAAACTGGCTGTAGATATAGCCCGGGAAATAAAAGTCCGGATACGAAAAGAGTTAAACCTTGTAGCCTCTGCCGGAATATCGTATAATAAATTCCTGGCCAAAGTTGCTTCCGATTTACGCAAGCCAGATGGCCTTTGCACTATACACCCCGACCAAGCTGAAGAATTCATTGCCGGATTACCGATTGAAGCTTTTTGGGGAGTAGGACCTGTCACAGCCAAAAAGATGCATACATTGGGAATCTACAATGGAAGTACGCTTCGTAACTGTTCACTAGAAATGTTGACAAGGCAATTTGGGAAAATGGGGCAAGTATATTACGACTTTGCCCGAGGCATAGATAATCGTCCGGTTGAAGCTATACGTATCCGAAAATCAATAGGATGTGAGCACACACTCGAAAAAGACATATCACTCAAATCATCTGTTATCATAGAACTGTACCATGTCGCATGCGAATTGGCAGAACGGCTTAAAGCCAAAGATTTTCAAGGCAGTACACTTACACTGAAAGTAAAATTTCACGATTTTACTCAGATTACACGCAGTATTAGTGTTAACAAACAGTTGCATACTTTGCAAGATATCCTTCCGCTGTCTAAACAATTACTTGCGGAAGTAGACTACGAGCAACATCCTATACGGCTTCTCGGCCTCTCCGTTTCTAACCCCAAAGAAGAAGAATCCCAATTTACAGAAAGTAATAAAGAAAAATGGATCCAATTAACTCTGAATTTTAAAGAATAAAAGAGAAAAGTGTCTTCATTCTCAAAAAATCTGACGTTTTTTCAACAAAAGCACAACAAAAGTCCTGAAAATTATCCGGATATTTTTAGCTTTATGTTTAATCTTTCTTAATGAAAGAATCGCTATATGAAAGTTTTTTAGTAATTCTGGAAGATTTTTATAACCACTTTATTAGCAAGCAGTTCTGAGGATAAGGTAAAAATGAGGTAATGATTTGGCAACCCTGTCTATTTCTACGTTCTGCTGTGAGTTGCTGTCAATGTCTCTCGTCTTGGTACAAAAGTAGCAATAAAAATCGGATACACATCAAAATGTCCCATGATTTTTATCACAGGACGTTTTTTATCTTCGCTGAATAATCCGGTTTAACCGTTACTTCTATTTTCGGCAAGTTGCGGGCTATGATTGCTGAAATTTATACTTTAATCCATACTCTTCCAACTTGCTATACAGCGTTGTACGTCCGATTCCGAGCAATTCGGCGGCAACCTTGCGGTTTCCGTTTGCCTGCTTCAACGCGCGTAAGACGCGTTCCTTGTCCTCCGCATCGTTTCGCAAGGCGAAGCTGACAGGTGAGGTCGGTTTCGTTACGGCAAGTTCCAGATGCTCTTTCATGACAACTCCCGTCTGTGCCTGCAACACCGCGCCCATTATCTTCTGCCGAAACTCACGGACATTACCCGGCCACGGATGGGTCAGCAATGTCTTACGGGCTTCCGCATCGAACCCAGTCACGCTACATTCCAATTCATTGTTGGCAATCTCACGGAAGAACTCCGCCAACGGCATGATGTCCTCCTGACAGTCACGCAAGGGCGGAACAGTTATCTCGAAGTCGTGCAAACGGTACAGCAAATCCTGTCGGAAACGTTTTTCAATGACCGCTTTCTCCAGATTCTCGTTGGTGGCGGCGATGATGCGGACATTGAAGCTCTTGTCCGTCTTGTCACCTATAGGGCGGTATCTCCGTTCCTGTATGGCACGGAGTAACATCTGCTGGGTTTCCAATGCGAGATTGCCTACCTCATCCAAGAACAATGTGCCACCCTCTGCCTCATTGAAGTATCCTTTCTTTGTGCTGTCCGCACCCGTAAACGCGCCTTTGACATGTCCGAAGAATGCCGAGGGCGCAAGGTCTTTGGAGAGTGAACCGCAGTCCACAGGCACAAACGGTTTCCCTGCCCTTTTGCTCTTATCATGCAGATGGTGGGCGATATGCTCCTTGCCCGTGCCGTTCTCTCCGAATATCAGCACGCTCATATCAGTAGGGGCAACTAATCTTATCTGTTGCATGATTTTCTGAAAGGCGGAACTGTCACGGGCAAAAACGGGCATACGATTTCGTCCGATACTCCGTTCTTTCAGGATGGTATGAAGCAGAGGCATAAGTTTATCCTCCACAAGCTGCTTGGGGATATAGTCCAGCGAGCCGAGTTTCATACTTTCGACTGCCGTATGCACTTCGGCATAGTTGGTCATGATGATTAACGGTTGTGTCATGCCTTCCTTGCGCATCCATCGTAATAGGTCGATGCCGTCACCGTCGGGTAGTCGTAGGTCAGAAACCACGATGTCCCCGTCTGAGGCTTGTTGCAGAAGTTTCTTCGCGGTCGAGAGGTGGTAAGCCTGCACGGTACGGAATCCTTCCCGTGCCAGCAGGTTGCAGACAAACTCGCAATACACGATATTGTCCTCCACCACGATGATTCTTGTTTTATCCATTTTCGTATTTTTCCTTTCTTCTTTTGCCTGCCGGATAATTTCAGCACCTTTATCCAGCACAGCCGGTCACCGCTTTGCATATCGCTTCGTCATCTGGAGTGGCACTTCCATGAAGTTGGGCGTAAAGTTCCCTCAATGGCTGGTCGGCACGGAGAATCTGCCATGAACTTCGCAGATGGTGTGTAAGTGTGTCCAGTTCTTGGAGGTCTTTACGCTGTTCTGCATCCTTGACCGCCTGCATTTCCTTTTCGGTTTCCGCTATCAGTTTGTCCAGCATGACGGATTCATTGCCATAAGATAGCAGAGTGGAAAAATCCGGCTTTTCATCCAATATGCTGCTTAATGCGCATTTATCCGTAATCTCCATCAGTTCGGATATGGAGAACGGCTTGAACAGGCATCCGGCAAATCCACGCCCTATAAGTTCCTCCTTGCTGCAACTGCCCGAAGCGGTTGTCACGACTATGGGAATACTCTTCGAGTTGCCTACATTGGATGAGCGCAACAGTTCCAGCAGTTCAAAACCGCTTATCTCAGGCATATTCAGATCCGTCAGAAGCAGGCTGTATTCCTTTTTTCGTATCAGCTCCATCAGTACCGAAACATTGGTACAGGTATCGCAGTGCATCCCTTCATGGGCATACATTTCTTTCAACATAAGGAGAAGTACCTCGTCATTGTCGATGGCAATCACATCATGGCAGATATGATTATGGCGCATTTGCGCTTGAATTGTCTGTTCCGGCAGTTCCTCGGCTGTCTGCATGGGAATTTCCACCGTGAAGCGGCTCCCTTTGCCTTTCTCGCTTTCCAAGCGTATAGTTCCACCGAGCATCGCCACAATACGCTGCACGATGGACAATCCTAATCCGAAGCCGTCTTTTGCGGCGGCATTTGAAAGACGTTCAAATGCACCGAATACTCGTTGTTGCTCATCTTCGGTCATGCCCGTACCGGTATCTTCAACGATAAGTTTCAGCAAACCGTTATCATAATCCGCTGCCAATGATACACTACCGTTATCCGTGAACTTGATGGCGTTTGACAACAAGTTGTTGCCGATTTGCAGGATACGTTCCTTGTCGGTCAAAACCACCGCATCGGTGTGGCTCTCCACTATCAAAGTCAGCCCCTTGTTCATGGCAATGGGCATGAACTCCGTTTCAAGAATATGCGTGATTGCGGAAATCCTGCAAGGGGAAAGGTTGGGTTGCTCCTTGCCGTTGTCCAGACGGAAGAAATCCAGCAGCGTGTTGAGCATCTCCCGCATACGCTCGGAAGATTGCCGGATATTATCCACATACATGGTGCTTTTATCCGCGCTACAACTTTTCTGCATCAGTCCGGCATAGCCTCATTTTGTCAATCGTATTTTTTCGTGGTAGAAGTAGTTTACGATGACAGGTTTGCCTTTTTCCGAGCGTCCGTATGGCAGATCGTTTATACGATACGGGAAGCCTTGCTCCTTGGCGTAATTTGAAATGTCCTGCTCCAATGCCTGCCAGTATTCAAGCCTTTTTTTATTGTAAATTTCCTCGTAAAGCGGTATGAGGTCAGGATACTTCTCACGGATATACGTCATTATCCCGCCTTTGAACTGCCCGCGTAAATTCAGGTTTTCAAGCCAGATTAAATCAGCATAATCTTTTACCTCCTCTATTATTGCCTTCACGTCTGTTATTCTGGGGAATATGGGCGAGACGAAGCATACGGTGCGGATACCTGCCTCGTATGTCTGACGCATCGCTTTCAGACGGCGTTCAATGCTTACGGCGTTGTCCATATCTGCGCAGAACTGCTCGTCGAGCGTATTGACAGACCATGACACAGTCACTTTGGGAAAACTCTTCAACAGGTCGAGATCGCGAAGGACAAGATCGGACTTTGTGCATATCATAATCTCGGCATCGCTTCCTCGCAGCTCTTCGAGCAGCCTTCGGGTACGGTGGAATTCTTCTTCATACGGATTGTAACCGTCCGTCACAGACCCTATTACAACACGTTCACCGTCGTATTTATGAGGATTCGTTATCGGCTTCCAGTTTTTTACATCTAAAAACGTACCCCACGGCTCGGTGTGCCCGGTGAACCGTTTCATGAACGATGCGTAGCAATACCTGCAGGCGTGGGGACACCCTACATAAGGGTTGACCGAATATCCTCCCACCGGCAGAGAGGATTTGGTCATTACACTCTTTACATCTATTTCCTTTATTGTATCCATATTCATTGTATTCGTCTGGTAAATTGTTCCGGCAATTCCTGAATCATTCTTTCGTCGCCCATAATCGGCAGCAAATCCTCTTTCATGAACACCGGTATGCCATGAGCCTTTGCCTGTTCTGCAATGCTAAGCACCCATTCGGGGCGCGAATATGACTTTCCTTTTCGGTTTCCGGTCTCTGTGCCTATGACAATCCAGTCAATTCCCTCGAAATCAATCTCGCCGATATCATCGAAGAGAGGTTCAAACGTGACATGGTAGTGTCGTGCTTTGATATTCTTTTTCAAATCATCAATCCTCCTTTTCTCGGAACTGCGCGTGACGGTCACGCCCATCCATACGTTCTCGTCGTCAGAGGAGAAACTGATTTTGTCAGGGCGCTTCGTCAGAAAGATATAGGCGTGCTGGGGATTGCTGCTGATCCGCTCGAAAATTTCTGCGTTCCATTCAGGCTTCCAATCGGAGAAATCGCTCATTCCTGTCATGAGCCACACATGAGGACGGGACGTATCGATGATGCGCAGTTTTCGTTCCATGTATTCAGGCACGGAAAAGTCGTCGGTAATGTGGAAACGGCGGCAGTTGTTACGGGCATAGCAGTAAGGGCATCCTATAGTGCACCCTACCACTATGTTCATGTTTTTTATCAGGGATTTAATGCAGACACTCATAACACAACTGTTTCTCCGTCCTCCGGGATAATCAGCCGGCTCATGTCGGCTTCGTGATGCGTTGCCTCATTGCGCAGAATTGCACGGGTGGTCTGGCAATGGTCGATGGCATCCATGTGTACGGCTATCAGCTTGATATGCGAAGGCAATTCGTCAAGTATCTGCATCACTTCGTTCTCGTCGGGGATGATAGGACCGTCCGTTTTGGAAAATTCGGGAAAGATTGCACCTCCGGAGTTTACCACGATATAGTCAGGATTGAACCGTTCCACGGTGTCTCGGATACATGCTTCCCATCGGCAGTCACCCATTATATAAACGGTCGGGAAGCCCTCGGCTTTTAGCACATAACCTGATACAGGTCCCATCATCTGCCCGATCTGCCCGAAACCATGATGTCCGGTCGTGCGGTAAATGGATATGCCGTCTATTGTTTTTATTTCTTCGATGGGTATCACATTTGTAAATCCGTCGTTTCTGATGGCGTCCGCGTCCTGGGGCTGAACGTAGAAAGGAATTTCTTTGGGCAAATGTGTGGGGACACTCGGCTCGTAATGGTCGATGTGATTGTGGGTCAGGAGCACCATGTCCACGCCTCCGATAATATCCTGAATAGGAATGGTGAGGTGTACCCTCGGTGTTTTATTCACACCGAGGGCCGATATCAAAGTGCCTTTGTCGGCTAAAACGGGGTCAATTAGCATGGTGTGTCCCGCATACCTGATTTTCAAGGTGGCATTGCGCACCAATTGTACTGTGGATGTCTTTTTCATGACTATATGTCTTGTTATTGATTACGGGTGCAAAGTTCGGAAGAATCCGGCGAAACATCTATGCCTGAAAAAACGGTAATTATGCCATTTTGATAAATGAAATTATTATCTTTGCAAAAACGACAAGGATATGGACGAGATAATCAACCCTGATCGACTGGTCAGCGTACCGTTCAACAAGACACGCTGCGGCGTGGATTTTTACATCAATACTGCCATAAACAAGGACATCGGACTTGTGCTGACAGAAAACAAGCGGTTTAAGACAGACTTCTTCAGCTTCTACTTTTTCCGTAAGGCAAACGGATATTTGCTACTGAACTTCCGCAAGATTGAACTGCGCGACGGCATGGTTCTCCTGCTTTCACCCCATCAGCAACAAGAGTGGCATGTAGATGAGACGGCGTTGGATTACACGTTCCTTATATTCCGCGAAGATTTCATGCGTACTTTTATCGCCGACAAGTTCTTCGTTTTTCGCCTTTTGTATTGTTACCAGACAGATACGCCGCCTTACATCAATGCCACACATGACGAAATGAAGGAATATATGCGGCTGCTCGGAAAGATTAAGTATGAGCTGATGAATCCAGTGTCCGATACGTACAATATCATTGTTTCCTTACTATATTATCTTTTGCTGATTATCAATCGTACATACGCTGCCGCCTATTGCTTGCCCGCTGAAATTGCTAAAAACAATTTCGCTTTTCGGTTCAAGGACTTGTTGGAACAGAATATCCGCACCCACCAGCGGGTGCAGGAATATGCAGACATGCTTCATGTCAGTCGCATCACACTCAATAACTCAGTAAAAGCCCAATTCGGAGTATCAGCTACCCATTTGATAAAACAACGTCTGCTTGAGGAACTGAAGAACGAATTGCTATTCTCCAACCGCACTGTCAGTGAAATGGCGGATGATTTCAATTTCTCTGATCCGAGCCATCTCATGCGCTTCTTCAAACAGCAAACAGGCAAAACATTTACTCAGTACATGACGGATTACAATAAAGGCATATACGAATAACTTCTTAATATAGTCGATAGCGGCTATCGAAATATGGTTGTTGATGTTCAGGCGTTTTTGTACTGCATGAACCATTTTACGATTTCTGGATCTTCGTGCGAGCCGAGTAAGAAAGGCTTGTCGGTATCCAGCGTCTTTATCCGTGCCATGTCGTTGGCCGACAGGGTGAAGTCTAATATGTCGAGATTCTGCTTCATGCGTTCCGGTTTCACAGACTTAGGAATAATTATGCACACTGATATTTATCGCGCCCGGACAGGTGTTCGGTGCGGAAGATGACGGCATGCAGTTCCAACCAGATGGCTACCTGCTTATGTTCCATCCCGACCTGCTGCGGAATACACCTCTCGGGCGGATAATGCGTGAATATTCGTTCTTTTCCTACGAGACAAACGAGGCATTGCACCTTAGTGTGGAAGAACGGCAAATCATCATGGATTGCTTCCACAAGATTCAATATGAATTGAACCATCCGATACACCGTCACAGCAAGAACCTCATCACAGACAGCATCAAGACGTTCCTTGATTACTGCACACGTTTCTATGACCGCCAGTTCATCACACGCGACAACCAAAACCGAGACATCCTCGCAAGATTTGAGCGGTTGCTTGACGAATACTTCCATGATGGGGCTGCTAAACGGATAGGCTTGCCCACTGTACAGTATTGTGCAGACAAGCTCTGCCTCTCGCCCAACTATTTCAGTGATTTATTGAAAAAAGAAACAGGTTCAACCGCCCTGCATTTCATTCATGACAAGTCTATTGAAATAGCCAAGACGGAACTTGCATCTACAGACGACACCGTTAATGAAATCGCCTATAATCTCGGTTTTCAGTACCCGCAACATTTTACCCGACTGTTCAAGAAAGAGGTAGGTTACACTCCGAATGAATATAGAGCGCAAGTGTCGTGAGAATTGGATTAGTACAGAATATTAGAACCCAACACCTCTCTTGCGCTTAACTTTCTTCCTTCTGCGAAGTATATCCACCATTTCCTGATTGGCTTCCGCATCAGCAGCGTTATAAGATGAGCCACTGCTTTTTAGCAATCCCCAAGAGCCGTTGAACAACTCGCTTTGTGCCGTGCCGGACGGTGCGCTTGGTGTAGCCGTTTCATATATTCCGGCTGTTATTCCCATACGTTCCCTGCATCTGTTGTGCTGCAAAGCCGCGTCAATCTTGGAATAACTGAAACGCCTGTCCACTTTGGAGCCGTTGAAATGGTAGCCATTCATGGAGAATACAACACCCTGTACCTCGCTGGTCTGCCCCTTATGCTTGAAATGTACTTCCACTCCCTGCCGTTTCAGGTTGGCGATAAGCACGTTCCAGTTGCCGCATCTGCCGACTTCCATTTTGATGATGTCGTAAAGCGCATATTTCGTCCTGTCTGGCTCTTTCAGGCGGTTGCGTTTGACATTGTCCTTTCCGCCAGCCATATGCAAGCCGTATTTCAAGGTCAATTCCTTGCAGATGCGGGTACTGCGCAGACGCTCGTGCCTGTCCGATATGGTATTGCCGTTGTTGTCTATGCGGTTGAAAGCAATATGCACGTGCGGATGCTCCTTGTCGAAATGCTGGGCGATGAAGAACTGCGTATTCTTGATTCCCATCCGTTCCATATATTCAAGCGCGATGCCTGCCATGATACGGTTCGTCAGCCGTAACTCATCCTCTTTGGAAAAACTCAACGCGATATGTCCGACAGGTTTTGTCACCTTATCGTTCATCCGTGACTGGGCATTGAAACTCATGGCGATAGTTTCCAGATTTTCCATAAACAAGCCTTCGCTTGCTACTATCTGCGTATCCTTCTTCTTGTCGATGATGTAATCCACCACACCCTTGAAGTCGCTTCCTTTTACGATTTTCGCCATCATATCCCTATCTTGGTTATAAGTTCATGAATCCTTGCCACTGCCACCTTGCAGTCCCACCGTTCATCGTGGAAGCCTCCGGCGTTTGCCTTACGCGCAAGCTGGTTGAGATTGTTAGCCATGCCGCAGAGTTGGCGGATGTATCCGGCATGTTCCTCCGACAGCCGTTCTTTCACATGACCGTTACGGAAACATTCCCTCATGTACTCGCTTGGTGATACGCCCGCCTCATGCGATCGTGTCAGCAGGCGGAAGTAGTCGGCTGCCGTCATTTTCACTGCGATACGGTATTTCAGTTTCTCGGTTGCTTCCTTCTTGGGGCGACCTCCCTTGTTGCGTTCCTTGTGTTCCTTTGTCTGTTCCATATTTTATTCCTTTTAATTCGGTTACTGATTCAACTGTATAGACCGACGGGATGCCACCTCCTGCAATTTGGATGGTGGGTGGCAAGCGGTTTCGGTACACCCGAAACACAAACTTGCTACCTCCCAATCCTTAAGGAATGAGTTTCGGGCATCTCCCGTTTTTCTCATTCGGGATGTCATAATCCCAACCCTTTCTTCTTGGGTTTTACGATAGTTCTTGGCGGTGGACTAACGGCTAATTTCTGCCGGATTCCACGCAGGTAATCGTTCAGGTCTTTATGCCCTTTGTAGTTGTCGGAGAAGTCGCGGATGCGTCCGGCGAACTTCCTTTCCAATTCCCGATACGCCTTTCTTCCCGCCTCGTCATTGTCGAGCATGCAGTGGATACGTCCATACCCGTGCAGCACATCTATAGCTTTGGAAACATTGGCGGTCGAATTGAGGATGACGTAATCCTGCCTGTCAAGGTCGGGCAAGTTCGAGCAGTTCCTCTTCCGCAACGTGAGGAATGAAAGATAGTCCATCATGCCCTCGAATACAAGGCATTTCTCTCTCGCTTCTCCCTGTTGCCGAATATGGCTGATGTCTTTGGGTGCGACACAGCCTTTGAAAAAACGGTTACGCACTTCAAATCCTCCCGCCACATTCGGAAAACCGATGGCGAAATAGGGCTTGCCGTTATGGGTGAAGTGGAGCTCTTTACATTGCGCCTTTGCCAAAGCGATGTTTATGCCCCGTTCCTGCAAGTATCGGAGCAATGCCGGATGGGTGAGTTCGCCCACCTCCAAATGTTGGAAACTCGGTTCGGATGCCTGCTGGCGAAAAGAGAAAGATATGGGACGGATGTGTGGTGCCTGTTCCGCTATCTTGCCAAGCAGATAAGGCACATGGTCGGATGCGTACAGTACCCCTGCAAGTGCGATGATGTTACCACCTCTTCCCAGTCCATAATCGAACCACAGGTTGCGGTCGGTGTTCACCTTGAACGAGGCTTCCGTTTCCTGACGGAACGGGGATTTATACCACAGGCAGTTTCCCTGTTGCTTTACGGGCGAATAACCCAAACTTTGCAGATAGTCCGCAATTTTGATTTGTTTTGCTTCTTGGATGTTCATGATATAATTTCTATGGATTTGATGATGACTGTAAAAACGTTGATTTGATGAATGAGATATGTATTGTCCTATACGTTAATGCTTTATATTCTCAACATCTTCTCAACAAACCACTCACAAATAGAGAATCCAACAAACTGATGCTGTTTCCCTCTCAACTTTTCTTTTCGATTGTTGAGAATTTGTTGAGAGTGTATGCTGTTTATTATCAGTATGGTTATATCATTATTCATCAATTCAACAAAAAAAGAATAGTATTACAGGGATTCAAGTTGTTCCCTTGTGACGGTGTAGAAACGACCGACTCTTTTTATCGGCTCATATCGGCACTCCCGATTGTAATTGAATTGGTAAGTGGTATATGTAAGCCCGTTAGAGGCAGGAGTAAGTTTCCAACATTCCTGCAATACCTTTCTGACTTGGTGCTTCTCCACCTTTACCTGCGAATGTACCAGCAAAAGAAGAATGTCGTTGTGGCAGAACGAGAATGTGTCCGTGCCGACACTTTCCATAATGTCAAGGATAAGTTCGCACATCTCTATCTCCAATCGGTTGCGGTTGCTGCGGATAATCTTCTGCAAGGCTTCGGTATGCAGCAAAGAGGGCGCAAACCACATACGGCTTTCCTTTTCGGTGGAAAGTTGTCTGTATTGCAGGTAATACAGAAAGGCAGGTATCTCAGCTTTCAGCTTTTGCAGGAAGTCTGTGTCATCGGATTGCAGACGGTCTATCTTGCGCACCCAATAGCGTGTTTCACCTGCATCAATGATAACAGGCAGATACTCGTTGTTGGAGCATAGCACGAACTTGGCAAAGAACGCTATCTCGTCACGGTCTTTGCCTTTGGCTTCCACCTTGTAGGAAAGTGTGGTGCTGAGGTTCTTCAACCGCTCGCTGTCCTCCCTGCGGTTGAGCAATACCTCGTCCACCACGATGAGCAGTTTTCCTGCCCAGTCGGAATTGAACTGGCTGCGGAAGTCCTCGTTGGTATTGAAAGTGACATTGTTTTGAAACACAGCTTTCAGGAAGTTCAGGAATGTACTCTTGCCCGTGTTGCGTTCTTCTGATACCAACAGCAGGATAGGCAGTTTCTGCACGGGTTGCAGGTAGAGCAATTGAAGATAGTCCATGCCCAATTCATACTGTTCACCGAAGATATGGCGCACCAATGACCGGATACAGGGAAACTCGCCTTGTTGCGGACGGTGTCCTATCGGCTCGTAGAGGTTCAGGAACTTGTCCACCACGGGACGGTAGTCCACATGGTCGGGGACGGTGCAGAAGCCGTCGTACTTCGGCACGGTGGCGAGATAGTCCTTGCCGTAGTCCTGCCGCAGTGTTTCATTGTTCCACACGATGCGCTTCTTCACATAGCCTCCGTTCAGACGGGGCTGGTTCACTAACTTGTAGAGGGTGGTACCCACACGGATAAACTCCTCATTTTCAAAGTTGCCTTGTTTCATTAGCACTTCATTTTTTTGTTTAATCAGTGCAAAACTCGGCAATTAGCGCAGAACGGATTAACAACTCACGCATACCTCACGTAAGATTTTCTTGGATTTGGCTTTATGACATACAACAAAAGCCCGAAGAAATGCCATTCTAATGGATTTTTCTTCGGGTTTGTCGTAATCGTACGTATGAATGGCAATACACCTATTCACATACTCGTATAAATACATTGTTGGCAATGGGAATACGCATAGGTCTCACTACTTCATGTCGTCATATCATTAGAACTTATGCCTGATAATTAGACATATCCCAACCATTTATACCCAGCGAAAAGAAGATATTTGTTTTCTCTTTTCGCAAGTACAGCCTTTTAAATATGGCATTGCGCACCTGTTCCGCACCGAAGCTGTCAATGCGGAAAGCAAGTGCGACTATCATCGGAAAGCTGAACACATCGGCATGATACCCGTTCTCCTGCCGAACATACTTCTGTACCTCGTATTCTTTTAATGCTCCACTGTTATAGATGTTTCTGATGGCAGAACGAAGTGTCGGAGCAATTACTCCGAACAGTTCCACCAATTCCGGCTCGCTCATCCAAATGTTTGAGACATTCTCCGGCATGATGATATTGCCGGATTCATTCACTGTTATGCTGTTTCTTCTCATACTCATGACATCGTTATTCCGTTAAACGTCTTACTCAGTTTGTCGCCGAACATGGTCAGGTCGTTGTCGAGCTTCTGCGTGGTTATCTTTGCGTAGAGTTGGGTCGTGACTATATTCGTATGTCCCAACACACGGCTTACGCTTTCAATGGGCATCCCCTTGCTCAAAGCTAATGTTGCGAAGCCATGACGACTGCAATGAAATGATATTGACTTGGTTATGCCACATTCCCTTATCATCCGTTTCAACGGTTTGCAGATAGACCAATAGTTCAAGCCGGGGAATATACGATTGTCTTTCTGCATCGGTCGGTAGCGTTCGACAATCTGCAAGGGTATATCCAGCAGCTTCACTTGGAAGGCGACTTTTGTCTTGTGGCGTTTGGACAATATCCACTTCTCGCCGTTCACCTCCACGATGTTGTCATTCGTCAGTTCCTGAATGTCCACGAATGACAAGGCGGTGAAACTGGCAAAGATGAAAATGTCACGGATGTATGCGAGCTTGCTGTCTGCAAACTCATGTGTCATGACCGCTTTCAGTTCATCCTCCGTCAGATATTCCCGTTCTTTCACATTGGGGCTGATATGAAACTGGATGAAAGGATTGCGCGGTATCAACCCGTTATAATGCGCTTTCATGACCACGCCTTTCAGCCACATACAGTTTGCCCATATCGAACCGTTCCGCAATCCGGCTTCAGTCGAGAGGTATGCGGCGAACTCCTTGATGAAATCGGGAGTAAGTTCCAACATGGACATATCGCTGCGTCTGTAAAACGACTTGATAAAGGCGGCTACATGGTTTCTTGCCCGTACACGTGCCCGATAGGTAGCCATTACCCTGTCTTTGCCTACCCGTTTCTTGAACACTTCGTTCTCACGGTCGAATGCTTTTAGCAGCGTCTCATACTCGCTGCCGATTCCCTGATAGGCGTTGCGCACCATCTCAGCCGTAACAAATGCCTCGCGGTCTGAAATGCGCTGGTAATGTTTGATGATTTGCGCCTTGATGTTGTCAAGGGCAAGGTTGATGTCTCGTGCCTCGCGGCTCTTGCCTTTCGCCTTGTTTCCTTTCACGTCCCAAAGCGTTTTCGGGATGTTCTGCTTACAACTGAACTGCGCCACAGTCCCGTTGATTGTCACTCGTCCCATGATGGGGACAATACCGTTTTTCTCCTTGCTGCCGTTCACGTAGAACAGAACCTTGAATGTGCTTCTTGCCATACTCGTTTTTTGTTTGCAAAGTTATTACTCAACGAGTTAGACCTTGATATGCCAACCTGTGCCACAAGCTGCCAAATACAACACGGTGTGTTAAAAATCACCATTCGGCGGGTAATGATTTGGAGACCGTTCTTCTTCATAAATCCGCTTTCCTTTACGTTACCTCGATTTTTCGCCTGTCCTCATTTGTCTTCGCAAACGCCTTATTGACAGGCATTACGAAGACATTTGTCCCTTTTTATTCGTCTTTTCCAGAGATTTTTAGTATTTTTGTAGCCAAATTCGGTGTATAATAATGAGACAACTAAAGATTACCAAAAGTATCACTAACCGAGAGAGTGCTTCTCTTGATAAGTATTTGCAGGAAATCGGTCGCGAGGACCTGATTACGGTTGAAGAAGAAGTAGAACTCGCTCAGCGTATTCGTAAGGGGGACCGCATTGCTTTGGAGAAACTTACACGTGCCAACTTGCGATTCGTAGTATCAGTAGCCAAACAGTACCAAAATCAAGGCTTGAGCCTTCCTGACTTGATAAACGAGGGAAATCTAGGTTTGATAAAGGCTGCTGAAAAGTTTGACGAAACTCGTGGATTTAAATTTATCAGTTATGCTGTATGGTGGATCCGCCAGTCTATTCTTCAAGCTTTGGCAGAACAATCGCGAATCGTACGCTTACCGTTGAATCAGGTTGGTTCACTGAACAAAATCAGTAAGGCATTCTCCAAGTTCGAACAAGAAAACGAACGTCGTCCTTCACCGGAAGAACTAGCAGACGAACTTGAAATTCCGGTAGATAAAATTTCAGATACGCTGAAAGTTTCAGGACGCCACATTTCTGTAGATGCTCCTTTCGTAGAAGGAGAAGACAACAGCTTGCTGGATGTCCTTGTAAACGACGACTCTCCAATGGCGGACCGTTCGCTGGTTAATGAATCACTTTCGAGGGAAATCGACAGAGCACTTTCTACGCTAACCGAAAGAGAAAAGGATATTATCCAAATGTTTTTCGGTATTAACACGCAAGAAATGACGTTGGAAGAAATCGGCGATAAATTCGGCCTCACACGTGAGCGCGTACGCCAGATTAAAGAAAAAGCTATCAGAAGATTAAGACAAAATTCTCGTAGCAAGTTGCTCAAATCTTATTTAGGGTAATAAGATAAAGATCGTTTCCGAAAACAAAACAGGATGCAACAGTGGGCAGAGCGCCACACTATTGCATCTTTTTTTATATCCATGCGTTTTTCTTTGTTAATTTTCTCTATTCCTTTTTCATATATTATCGCAAATATCTATTTTTGTGACCTAAAATAAACTAAATTATGAAATATCTTAAATTACTCTGTCTTTTATTGGTTGCGTCTGCAATTTTCCCTGCGCTGGCAAAATCACCAAAAGACAAACATAAATACGGTGTTTACATTACAGGAGTTTCTGCATCATTTTCAGACTCTTTGGTTTACTTTACTAATATACAGTATGTAGATAGTGCTGCTGTTGATGATAAGGATCTGCTTGTCGGACGTGCAGAATACAGCATGCAGCTTAAAGATTATCTGGAGTCAAACAAACAGTTAAAAAACCGCACTTGCTTCGTTTATTTCAACCGGAAAAAGAAAAATCTGCAAAAAGAAATAAACAAGCTGAAGGAAAAATATCAGAAGAATAAAAGTATCGTGGTATTAGAGGTTGATCCTGAATTTATCTTCAAGAAAGCCGAATTATATTATTAAGCATGAAAAAAATCCTGCTATATATTGTTTCGACCTTAATTCTGGTTGCTTGTTCTGATGAAATTCCTGAACATCATCAGCCTATCCGTGCAAAACGTGCCGTACTTGCCTATATGGTAGCCAACAATAATCTCGATGGGCTTATTATGCAAAATATACAATGGATGTACGAAAGTCTTTCTACAGCCAAGGATACTTGTACACTGGTAGTTTACTACAAACCATCAGAAAGCAACCAGTACATGAAAACGGCAGAGATACTTGAGTTCACAACCGACGGATATGGAAGAATAAACGGACAAACAATATTAAGTGGTTCTTCGCTTACTTCAGAAAACGTTATATCGCAGGCCGTTCATCATCAGGCATCAATAGGAATTGCAACCGATCCTTTTATCATGGCAGAAAATCTTCGTATGATGCAAGACATAGCACAAGCTGAATCATACGGATTGATCTTGGGATCTCATGCCAGCGGATGGCTTCCATCTCCTAACTCAATAAGTACATTTTCTTTTGGATGGGACGGAGTGGAAAGTAATACCATTGACATACCCGAACTTGCAACTACTCTGGAACAAAGTTTTCCTGAAAATAATCTCGACTTTACGCTGTTCGATGCCTGTATGATGGGGACAGCTGAAGTCTTTTATGAATTACGCAATGCTACCCACTACTGTATTGCCTCAGTAATGGAAACTCCTGCTGCAGGATTTCCTTATAACCGCTTTTTCACCGGTTTATACGAAAGTGATATAGATTATGCAAAGATTTGTAATGAAACCGTACAATACAATAAGGAAAACAGATGGTGGGGAACATACGCAGCAGTAGACTGCACTGCAATGGAAAATGTAGCTCAGGCTATAAAGGCAGAGCTAAAGGAACACCAGTCCGAATTAAGTACACTCGACTATACTCAGATACAACAATACGGTTACGAAAAATATAAAAACTTCTCATTCGACTTACTCGATTTTATCAAACAACTTAATGGAGGTACTATTCCAGCTACAGTAGAAAACAGTTTGTCTCAAGCTGTTGTAGCTAAAAATTGCCTGAATGGAGAAGAATATCCGTTTGTAACACTGAAAATAGATGCTACACGTTATTGTGGTATGGGCATGTATTTCCCCGGCAGACAAATTAAATCTTCATGGGATAAATATTGCCAGTCATCCGTTGCATGGTACAATGCTGCCGGGTGGAATGAAATACAGCCATAATACTATTTCAAGGCCTTCATCAGTTCAGGCATTAATGATGGAAGTGTATGTTCATTTTGTGCAGTAAAGAAATTCCTGTCAATTTCATAAGCTGAATCCGTAGCAACTCCTTTGCATATAGCAGGTTTTGCCAGCGGATGAACTGCCAGTCGTACTCCTTCCGTTATACCTGCAATTTCAAAAATCAAAGCAGCAGCACAATGCCCTATTATTAATTTACCTTCTTCTGCAAATTCTTTGATCACTTGCATCAATGCAACATTATGTACCTCTGAGGCATGTTCTTTAAAAACAGGGACGGCATCTCCACATGAGAATACCAATGCATCATACTCATGAGCATGCCCTTTCAGATTCTCTATTACATCATCCGCATAAAATCGAATACCTGAATTAGTACGCATATCAGTAGTTTCCGCAACTGCATACACACGGTAGATAATCTGATTTTCGTAAAAACTTTCCAAGTACTGAAACAGCCCCAATCCATTTACCGGATTGACGGCTAATACAGCAACACGCTTTGCCATAATTCTATTTTTTTTAATTATACATTAGTTATTATTAGTAACTTTATTACTTTTGTGTTGCAAATGTATGGGCCTCAACCGGATAATACAAGAAGGCACATCAATGTCAGTCACTTACACCAGTGTAAGTATTATTATAAAACAAGCATTTACTAACTGTTAATATATGCAAAACTTTCATCATTCAGGTATATGTCCTATCCGAGATATCATTGCACGCATCAGTACCAAATGGGCAATGCTGGTTTTAACAACCCTCCATACCAACGGAGTTATGCGGTTCAATGACATACAGAAAAGTATCGGAGAGATCTCACAACGAATGCTAACTGTTACATTACGCTCTTTAGAAACAGACGGACTGATAAAACGCACCGTTTATCCAGAAGTTCCCCCTCGCGTGGAATATAAGTTGACTCAACGAGGTGAAAGTTTAATGCCAATATTGAAAATGTTAACCGATTGGGCACTTGATCATGCAGAAGAAATCATGAAAGACCGACAAAAGTAACTATACAGCAAAATAGAAAAGTTATATTCACATGCGTTTTTCATATTTGATTTAGTTTAATTATTTTTGCAATATATGACAAATGATTTTGCATACAACTATTTTTACAATAATCCTTGAATCACGAACAAACATCAGTATATCATACTTATGAAAAACGACCTCATGTCTTTGATAAACTTTACCGCATGAAAATCTTACTGAAATATATCATTATTCTCCTTGTATGGGCTATAAGTACTACTGCTCAGGCTGAATTGACAAACAAGATGTTCAACATCAGACATATCGGTCACGTAGAAGGACTTAGCAGCCAACGAGTGTTTTCAATCGTAGAAGACAACCATCATGCAATGTGGATTGCAACAAAAGCAGGTATAGACCGATACAATGGCCAGATGGTAAAAAACTATACCTTAGAGGGAAACTTCTATTATGGTGATATGGCTGGACGCAGAATCCGCTTGCTTTATCACGAAAAGTACGGATTATGGGCATACGATCACACTGGCAGAATCTATCGATACCGACCTGATACAGACAGTTTCGAACAAGAATTATATTTAGGCGAATCTATCAAGGGAGAAATTATCCTGAATAAGCTCTGTATGGACCCAAACGGAACATTATGGCTGGGGTTAAGTAAAGGATTATACAAAAAAGCTCCCGATGAAGCTGTTTCACAGATTATTCCGAATAAGTACATCAATGACATTATCTGTGTAGGAGATTCTCTATTTACAGGAACATCCAACGGAGTGTTATATATATCATGTTCAAATCCTCAGCATACCAAAGTTCTCACAGAGAACAAAAATGTACAAACTCTTTTTTATGATAGCGCACATAAACAGCTTTGGATCGGAACATTCAATAATGGACTATGGACACTGGATCCGACAACTGGCATAGTAGAACACATCGAAAAACAGAACTCCTGCTTTTCCAGTCCCATCCGGGCCATCACAGCCTACGACGACCATACCCTACTGATCGGAATAGATGGAGGAGGTGTACATACAGTCAATCTGGAAACTAAAAGAAGTAATCTTTTTATTAATACAGAAGATAACAGCGATATCTACCTGCAAGGAAATGGAGTTTATGCCGTAACCCGCGATCATCAGGGAAATATCTGGATAGGAAGTTATACGGGAGGAGTATCTGTTGCTATCTACCTGAAATATCCTATAACTATCCTCAACCATGAAAGAGGTAATCCACAATCGCTGGCAAACGATAATGTCAATGATATCGAAGAAAATACCAACGGTGATATATGGTTTGCCACTGACGACGGAATCAGTATTTTAACTCCTTCCGGCATCTGGAAACATATACTGAAATCAACCGTTACCGTAACGTTGTGCAAAGGTAAAGACAGCAATATATGGGCCGGAACATACGGAGACGGTGTGTATCAACTAGATAAATCCGGAAAAACAACCACACACCTCACAGAAGGAAAAGGAGAACTGACTACCAACTACATATTCTCGATCACCGAAGATTATGACGGCGACTTGTGGATTGGGGGACTTGATGGCGGACTGGTTAAATGGGACAAATCAAGACAACGTAAACAGGTATTTGATGTAAACTGGATACACTCCATTATGGCTATAAACCATCATCAGATAGCAGTAGCCACAGTAAACGGCTTCTGCATAATAGACAAACAGAGTGGAACAGTCAAACCATATGCTACCACTCAAGATCTCAATGAGCAAAATGCCAGTGCTTACATCATTTCCATGCTTTTTAATGATGACGGAACGGTATGGTTAGGTACAGAAGGAGGAGGACTGAGTTTATACAACATGAATACTCACGAGCTGAAAACATTTACTACCCACGAAGGTATGTTGTCTGACGACGTATACAGTCTGCAACGGGATTCCCAGGGAGGTATATGGGCAAGTACAGGAAAAGGACTGGCTATTGTTAAAGACTTCCAGGTATCAAATTTGAATTATATCTATGACATAGACAAAGTATATAATAAATCATCGTATACCCAATTATCTGATGGAAGATTTGCATACGGAAGCACTAACGGAGCTGTATTTATTTCTCCCGACGCAGTAATGATGGTAGATTATCAAGCTCCACTGCGATTTACCGATTTACGAGTTGAATATCTCAATCCGCATGAAGCCAGACAGCTACATCCCTGCATCTATCAGATGCTAGTCGATAAGGACGTCCATCTGGGATACAGCCACAATTCGTTTGTCGTTACTTTCGAATCTATAAATTATCGGTTCCAACACGACATTGCTTATCAGTATATTTTAGACGGATACGAAAAGTCATGGAGTAATCTATCTTCAAACGGATCTGTACGATATACCAATGTATCTCCCGGAACATATACACTCAAAGTACGCAGCTTGAGAAAAAGTAATGGAGAAATTATATCCGAGCAGACACTACCCATACAAATCGCACAGCCCTGGTGGAACTCATGGTATGCATGGATAGTATATATCTGTCTGGTAGGAGGTATTTTTTACTTTATCCTCCGCTTCAAGAGCAACCAGCTTCAGAAGCAATATGATGAAGACAAAATCAAATTCTTCATAGATACGGCTCACGACATCAGAACTCCGGTTACACTGATTATGGCCCCACTGGAAGATTTAGGTAAACAACAGGAACTATCTGTCGATGCACATCAGCTGCTGGATATGGCACGTAACAACACGCGCAAGCTTCACACTCTCATCACACAGCTGCTGGAGTTTGAGAAAGTAGATACACACAAGAAGTCTATCACACTGGAACCTGTAAATCTGAGTGAACTGCTTGTTGAAGAATGTGCAAGCTTCCAGGCACTATGCGACAAAAAACAGTTGCATTTGCATATTTCATTACCAGATCAGGATGTATATGCCATGGCAGACAGACATCTAATGGAAATGTTACTCGACAATTTACTCTCCAATGCATGCAAGTACACTCCATCACACGGAAATATAGAAATAAGTCTGCGATATAATAAGCAAAAAGTTATCATCGAAGTAAAAGACAATGGCATCGGTATACCCTCCAAAGCCAGAAAACACTTATTTAACAGTGTATACCGGGCTGAAAATGCCAGAGAATCACACGAGTCTGGCACAGGATTCGGTTTGTTGCAGGTACAGCGTATTGTAAAGATGCTACATGGAAAAGTATCTTATGAATCAGAAGTAAACAAAGGTACAACATTCTCTGTTACATTACAGAAAGCTCATAATACAGCTGCCGTATCACAAACACTTCAGGCTACTTCACACCTATCATCACCTTCACAACAAAACGAAAATACTACATATTCTTCACCAGAGAAGAAAGAGGTTGAAGAGAAACTGGAAGGTAAAGATACGTTGCTGATAGTAGAAGATCACGAAGAATTGCGCTACTATTTACGCAAGACCTTTGAACACTATTACCGTGTCATTGATGTCGCAAATGGGAAAGAAGCTCTCGATTATCTGTCGAATGAATATCCCGATCTGATCTTATCGGATGTAATGATGCCGGGTATTCAGGGGGACGAATTATGTCAAATGGTAAAAGAAAATCCGGATACAGCCGGTATACCTTTTATCTTGCTCACTGCCAAAACCAATTATGATGCCGTAGTAGAAGGATTGAAAAAAGGCGCAGACGATTATATCCCCAAACCTTTTAGTACAGAAATACTAAAGTTAAAGGTACGCGGATTCATAGAAAACAGAAATCGTCAGCGAGATTTCTTCATGCGACAAGCTCTCAAAGAGGTAGAAAATGGCAGAAACAATACCACATCAACTCCTGACCAGCCAGCTCAACAAAGTGATGACACCATTGACAACCAGCCGGCACTTTCCGAAAGTGACCATGCATTTGTGATACGTGCTACTCAACTGGTCATTGAGAATATCAGCAATGCAGAATTCAATATCAACAGTCTGTGTCAGGAAATGGCTATGAGCCGTACTCTCTTTTACAGCCGGCTCAAATCGCTGACAGGAAAAGCTCCGCAAGAGTTTATCCGTATCATCCGATTACAACAAGCAGCCGAACTGCTGAAGCAAGGTAAAAACGTGACAGAAGTAGCTACTGATACAGGATTTATAAATGTAAAATATTTTAGCATGCTATTCAAAAAACAATTTGGCATTCAGCCCAGCAAATATGAGCAGGACAGTTCAGCCTCATCATCAGACAAACAATAAGAAATTCATTTAGTCTTACATAAGAAAGTCGGTAAAAAACAGTTTACCGGCTTTTTTTATGCCCTCCTCTCTCAAAAACGACTCTTTTCACCGGCATAAAGCTGTTTCAGATAGTCATAAAGCTATCACTTCCAGTAGAAATGTCAGCAATCAAACCTTATATGTCAGCTATCTGACCATCTTATTTGCATACAATCCCCACTTTTGCACAGAGCTCAACAGCCACACGGCGTATTAGTCACCGCAGCTACAACCGGGCTCCCTACGAACCGATAATGATCTTAACCCATAAATATCTGTAATATGAAAAAAGTAAAAATTCTACTGGCACTGGCAATGTGCTCAATGTATCAGTCCTGCTCATCCGATGAAGTAAACATGAATCCGCAGGAAGAATCTCAGGAAAAAGTTGTATTTAAAGATGACTTCGAAACGTTCGACAGCAATGTATGGACCAAAGAAGAACACGAAGCCGGATGGGTAAATCAAGAACTGCAAATATATGATGCAGCACATGTATCGACCGGGACAGATGAAGGACGATCTGTTCTTATTTTAACGGCAGAACGGAAAGGAGACAAAATCTATTCCGGAAGAGTAAACAGTCAAGGCAAAAAAAGTTTTCAATATGGCAAGATAGAAGCAAGCATCAAACTTCCCCAAACAGCAAATGGTCTATGGCCTGCATTTTGGATGATGGGCGACAATAATATGCCTTGGCCTCAGTGCGGAGAAATCGATATTATGGAAATGGGACAGGAAAACGGTATAATCAACGGTACGTCTGAAACCTATCTCAACACAGCCATCCACTATGGAACCGACTACGAAAGCGGACATCGTCAGGAATATCATGCCGATAATGTTTCACAGAGTCTGCAAGATGGGAAATATCATACCTACTTACTGGAATGGAATGAAAACAGTCTGACTGTAAGCATAGACGGAACCAAGTTTTACACTTTCGACATCAGCAAAGTCAGCGGACGTTATGAATATTTTCACCATAACTTCTACATCCTGTTCAATCTGGCTGTAGGTGGAAGTTTTACCGGTATCACAGACGTCAATGCCATCACTGCATTGAAAGACGGAGAGAAGGTAAACATGTATATCGACTGGATAAAAGTTTATTAATCTTAATACAAACAAATCTATGAAAACAAAAAATTGCAGGTACACACTATTATGTGGCACACTCTCACTTTGTTTTATAGGTGGAATTTCACCGATGAAAGCAATTACCCAACCAGTTCATTCTGCTGTTGAGCAACAGACCCACACTGTAACCGGAACTGTAACCGATGCTACCGGTCCCGTTATCGGAGCATCAGTTATAGAAAAAGGAAATACTACCAACGGAACCATCACCGACTTAGATGGAAAGTTTACATTAAATGTAGCTCCAGGTGCAACACTGGTTATCAGTTACATTGGCTACAAAACGATAGAAATAGAAGCAAGTAAAAAGCCATTGAATATTGTCATGGCTGAAGACAGTAAGGTATTGAATGAAGTCGTAGTAACTGCATTAGGTATCAAAAGAGAACGTAAGGCATTGGGCTACGGAGTTGATGAGGTAAAAGGCGAATCGCTTACAAAAGCCAAGGAAACAAACGTAATCAACTCGATGGCAGGTCGCGTTCCGGGACTTGTAGTCAGCCAGACAGCCGGAGGTCCTTCCGGATCAACACGAGTTATTTTGCGTGGTAGCACAGAAATGACAGGAAACAACCAGCCGTTGTATGTCATCGACGGTGTGCCTCTTGATAATACCAACTATGGTAGTGCCGGTACTTCAGGAGGTTTCGATTTAGGTGACGGAATTTCCAGTATCAATCCCGATGATATCGAAAACATGTCTGTATTGAAAGGTCCTGCTGCATCTGCTCTTTACGGTAGCCGTGCCAGTCATGGAGTTATCCTCATTACAACCAAAAAAGCCAATGGAAAAGAGAAATTCAGTGTAGAATATAATGGTACACTCACCTTCGATACTCAGTTGGCTAAATGGAACGATATACAGCAGGTATATGGTATGGGAAGCAACGGAACATACAGCATCGATGCCATTTCAAATACGAACAAAAGCTGGGGACCAAAGGCTGACGGCAGTAATATGCTGACATATTTTGACGGTGTAGCACGTCCTTATCTCATCATTCCAGACAATACTTCCGGATTCTTCCAAACAGGTCTGACAGCTACCAATACAGCTATCATCAGTGCCAATAGCGGACATACAGGTGTACGTTTCACCTATACTGATATGAGAAACAAAGATATTGTTCCTCAGTCGAACATGAGCCGTGACATTTTCAACCTGCGTACCAACACCAGTCTGGGAAAAGTAGATGTTGACTTCAGTGCCAACTATACTCGCGAAGCTGTAAAAAATCGTCCGGCACTGGGTGACAGCAAATCGAACATCGGAAAGAACCTGATGACTCTGGCAACAACCTACGATCAGGAATGGCTGAAAAACTATCAGGATGAAAACGGTGAATATTCCAACTGGAATGGTATGGACCCATACAACGTAAATCCTTACTGGGACGTTTACAAAAACTCCAACAATTCGAAGAAAGACCAGTTCCGTTTCAATGGAAAAGCAATCTGGAACATTAACAAACACCTGAAACTGCAAGGTACAATCGGTGCAGAACTGAACTACTTCATATTCGAAGATTTCAAAGCTCCTACTACCCCGGGATACGAAGCCGGTTATTTGCAGAACAGTAATTTCCGTAACCGCATGTACAACTTCGAACTACTTGCCCTCTATAACAATACGTGGGGAGATTTCGATTTCAATGCAACATTGGGAGGAAACGTTTACAAGGTCAATAATCAGACTACCGTCACTACTGCCCAGGATATGCAGATTCGTGATGTAGTAGCCCTGATGAGCTTCAATGAAACCAGCTTGGAACAGAACAGTTACCGTAAACAAATCAATTCGGTTTATGGTGCAGTAAACGTAGGATGGAAACATTTGGTTTATCTCGATGCAACTTTACGCGGCGACCAGTCGTCTACCCTGCCTATCGGAAACAATGTATATGTTTATCCGTCATTCTCCGGAAGTTTTGTATTCTCGGAATTACTAAAACAAAGTGACCTGATGCCTTACGGAAAGTTCCGTTTATCATGGGCACAAGTAGGTAGCGACACCGACCCTTATCAGTTGGGACTGGTTTACAGCAAATCGAAATTCACCTACCCGGGCTATACCATCGGATACATCAACAATTCGACAATGCCTAATAAAAACTTGAAACCGACTAAGACCAACTCTTTCGAACTTGGTCTGGAGATGAAGTTCCTGAAGAACCGTATCGGACTCGACTTTACTTACTACACTCAAAACAGTAAGAATCAGATTATGGGTATGGCCAGTTCATGGACTTCCGGTTATAATTACCGCCTGATCAACGCTGGTGAAATTGAAAATAAAGGTATCGAAATCGCACTTAACACACGTCCGATAGAACTTAAGGATTTCTCCTGGGATTTAAACCTGAACTTTTCAAAGAACAGCAATAAAGTAAAGAAACTGGTAGATGGCATGGACATGTTCGAACTTGAAAAAGCAGCATGGCTGGATGTACAAGTTGCAGCAAAAGTCGGCGAGAACTTCGGAGCTATCGTAGGACCGGACTTCAAACGCAATGAAAACGGAGATATTCTTATAGACCCGCAGACCGGACTTCCACAGTACGACAAAAGCAATCATGTACTGGGTAATGCTTCCTGGGACTGGACCGGAGGTCTTGGAACAACGCTTACTTATAAAAACTTATCTCTCTCTGCTCTTTTCGATATCAAAGTCGGAGCTGACCTCTATTCTATGTCTGCCCGTGCTTCTTATGAATCTGGTAAAAGTAAAGAAACACTCGCAGGTCGTGAAGAATGGTATCGCTCGGAAGAACAACGCCAGGCCGCAGGTATTGCCAAAGGTTCTCCCGACTGGACTCCTACCGGTGGTTTCATAGCTCCGGGTGTAATTGATAACGGTGACGGAACTTATCGTCCGAATGATATTTACATTAACCCGGAAGATTACTGGATGAGTGTCTGCCGAAATGCTCCGTCAATGTTTATCTACGACAATTCATACATCAAATGCCGTGAAATCACCTTAAGCTACAGAGTACCTCAGTCATGGCTGAAAAACGTAGTAAAAGGACTCACAGTTTCATTCGTTGCACGTAATCCGTTTATCGTATGGAAGAATATTCCAAATATCGATCCGGATTCAAACTATAACAATACAACCGGTATGGGATTGGAATATGGTTCACTCCCATCACGCAGAAGTTACGGATTCAATGTCAATCTCAAATTCTAAAGATAGTTCATTACGTAATATATTAAAGAAGAAATACAATGAAAAACTATAAATCATATTTTACCCTGATATTGGCGGCATTCACCATATTCTTTACAGCATGTAGCGATGAGTATATGGAGAATATGAATACAGATCCGTCGAAAGCCTCAACTATCGATCCGAATGCACAGCTCACCACAGCCCAGCTACAGACTTACGGCGATCTAGGAATGGTAGAAATCTACAGGAACTACCTGTATGCATTCAACCAACAGCTCATGGGATGCTGGAACACAACAAACTATGGAGGCAGACATACTGTCGACAATAATGAAATGGGACGTATCTGGACTACGTTTTATACAACTGCTATCAAAAACCTGACAGATGCTCAATATCGTACAGCCGATAATGCTGAAAAAGTAAATATCAATTCGGCAGTACGTATCTACAGAGTATACCTTATGTCGGTCATTACAGATATTCACGGAGATGTACCTTGCAGTGAAGCAGGCAAAGGCTTTCTGGAAGAAAAATTCAACCCACGTTACGATACACAGGAAGAAATCTACAACGATTTCTTCACAGAACTCAAAACTGCCGGCAACAACATGGATGCCAGCAAAGACAAAATTACAGGTGATGTTATTTTCAACGGCGACGTAAGCAAATGGAAAAAGCTTGCCAATTCATTGAGAATGAGATTTGCCATGCGTATCTCCAATGTCGCTCCTCAAAAAGCTCAGGAAGAGTTTGAGGCAGCCCTGCAAGACGAAGGCGGTATCTTCCAAAGCAATGATGACAATGCACTTATCCAATACATGGAAAAATCATTCAGCTTCGGACAAGAAGCCTATACAGATTACCGTGGAAATGCCTTGTCACAACTGTTGTTCGGTAACGATCCGGCCAATAACCCAAGCTATCTATGTTCTACTCTCTTCAATCAGTTGTATAACACAGGTGACCCTCGTACGTTTATGATCGGACGCTGCTATTACGATGGCCTGATGAGTTCTACCAGCCCCGATAACCGCATAGATCTGACAAACGAAATGCTGGAAAAAGGTATCGCTTTCCAACCATGCGAACCGGGAGCATTCAGCTATGATCCGTGGCCTAGTGGATATGACAGCGATATTTTGAAAGAGCTTGCAGAAACCAATCCTTCCATAAGCACAACAGTAGCTCGTGAAACAGAACCTAAACTGGCTAACAACTTTCTGAAAAGTACAAACCCCGGCGTAGTCATGACATACGCAGAAGTTGAATTTCTATTGGCCGAAGCTTCTCTCAAAGGATGGAATACAGGAAGTAAGTCTATAGACGAACTGTACAGAACAGGAGTACGTGCAGCTATCGATTTCCTGACAGAAAGCTATGGATGCGACCAGGTTTCGGATGAAACATTCGAAGAATATATAAATCAAAACGGAATTGGACATACTGACGAACAGAAAAAAGAAGCCATCAATACACAGGCCTGGATTCTCCACTTCACTAATCCGGCTGAATGTTGGGCAAACATACGCCGTTCTGGTTATCCGAAATTGAAATCACCTGCTGAATACGGTTTCGGACAATATCTGACCGGCGGTACTGAAATTCCAGTACGTCTTTGCTACCCGGTTCTGGAATCATCTTACAATAAAGTAAGTTACGAAGAGGCTCTAAACCGCATGGGAGGAACAGACAACTGGTACACTCCGGTATGGTGGGACAAAGATGCAACAAAATAACAATCATTTTTTAATTAGATTCAGATATGAAAAAGATATACCACATACTATTAATCATGCTTGCAATGAGCTTCGGACTCATCGCCTGCACGGAAGAAACTCCATTTTCTACAGCAACAGAAAATGACGATCCCCGAATCCTTGACCCTTTATTTCCCGACCGAGTAAACGGTGAACTGCCGGTAGTTTCAAATATCAGCCGTGATGCCAACTTCTCGATGACACTGACTGTGACTCCTGCCGATTATACAACCGTTACATGGTTTATTGACGGAGAAGAAATACAGACAGGAAAAGAAATCGACCTCGCTCTGAAAGCAGGAACTTATCATTTGAAAGTGACCGCTACAACCAGCATCGGCAAATCGACTTACCGTGAAGGACTCATTCAGGTCAATCCTTTGGCAGATGATCCCTGGGCTACCGAAATCGGCTTCGAACGCATCATTACTACTGGAGCAAAAGCACAACTTTACGGCAACAACCTTGATAAAGTAAATAGCATCGTTATCGGCGGAAAAACAGCAACCGATATCGCTTACACAGAAAACGGAGAAAACAGCTACATCGAATATACCGTTCCGGAAGGACTGGCAGACGGAACCTATCGGATTATTCTTGTAGATAACGGTGGCAATGAATACGGAGGAAACAAAGTAACTGTTACCAGTGAGGCACTCATTACAGCCGGTTCAGAACGTACTACAGCAAACAGCGAATGGGTAATGACAGGTATCAATCTCAATCAGATAGAATCGTTCACTTTCGGAGGACAGACTGTTTCCAGCTTTATCCGTCAGTCGGAAACCGAGATAGCCTTTACCTGTCCTTCACTGGAAGATGGTGAATACACACTTACCGGAAGAACCACATCAGGAAAAGAAGTCATGTTCTATACCACTACGGGAAATATCACAGAACAGACAGTAGTTGTATCTTCAGAAAGAGTTTTATGGGAAGGTCATCACTATGTATCATGGGATTTACCCGATGACAATCCGAACAAGACTTTCAACCTGATAGGAAAGGATGTATTCGCCAGCATAAAAGCAGGAGCCGTATTAAGCATATACTATTCAGTAAACTCTGCCGACGAATATCACCAGTTGCGCACCACAACAGGCTGGTGGAACGATCTGCCCGGTACTGCCGTCATCGAATTCCAGGAAGACGGAGTAAAACAAGTTCAATTAACTCAGGAAGTACTGGACAAAATCCAGACAGAAGACGGTTTCCTCTGCATTGGCCACGGATATTATGTAGACAGAATAAGCGTACAATAAATCATTCTCAAAAAACACACATTATATGATACACAAGAAAATAACATCAAGTTTATTTGCTTTCACAATAGCTGCCTGTTCCATACAGGCAGCTCCAGCAACAGCAATTGCCAAAGACGCAAAATTAGAGCAACAGGTGGAAGCCACTCTTTCGAAAATGACTCTGGAAGAGAAAATCGGACAAATGACCGAACTTGCCATTGATGTATTGGGAGGTTTTGTCGATGGAGAATTCCAGCTTGACGAAGCTAAATTGCGCAAAGCCATTGCAGAATATAAGGTAGGTTCATTCCTGAACGCTCCGGGGCCGGTGGCACAAGATAAAGACAAATGGCAGGAAATTATCGGAACAATCCAGTCCATGTCGATGAAAGAAATAGGAATCCCATGTATCTACGGGTTGGACCAAAACCATGGAACGACCTATACACTGGATGGTACACTCTTCCCTCAGAACATCAACCTGGGTGCTTCGTTCAATCCCGACCTGGCATACGAAGCCGCACGTGTAACTGCATACGAAACACGTGCCAGCAACTGCCCGTGGACTTACTCTCCTACTGTAGACATGGCACGCGATCCACGCTGGTCGCGCGTATGGGAAAACTATGGTGAAGACTGTCTGGTAAATTCCATCATGGGAAGCACGGCAGTCCGTGGATTTCAGGGTGATGATCCCAATCATATACCTGCCGACCGCATTGCCACATCAGTCAAACACTACATGGGATACAGCCTGCCGCGTACAGGAAAAGACCGTACCCCTGCATACATACCCGTATCAGAATTACGTGAAAAATGCTTCGCTCCCTTCAAAGAATGTGTTGAAGCAGGCGCTCTGACTATCATGGTAAACAGCGGTTCCATTAATGGAGTTCCCGTTCACTCTAATTATGAACTGCTTACCAAATGGCTGAAAGAGGATCTCGGATGGGACGGAATGCTGATTACTGACTGGGCCGACATCAACAACCTGTACACCCGCGAACGCATCGCTGCCAATAAAAAAGAAGCCATCCAGATAGCTATCAATGCTGGTATAGACATGGCCATGGAACCATACGATCTGAACTTCTGTACATTGCTGAAAGAACTGGTTGAAGAAAATAAAGTGCCGATGAGTCGCATAGACGATGCCGCACGTCGTGTCCTCCGTCTGAAGTATCGTCTTGGACTCTTCGAGCACCCTAACACTCCAACCCAAGAATATCCATTGTTTGGCAGTAAAGAACATGCAGAACTGGCCCTTCGTGCAGCCGAAGAATCAGAAATTCTGTTGAAAAACCAAAACAATATTCTTCCGTTGGCTAAAGGCAAGAAACTGCTGGTTACCGGTCCGAATGCAAACTCTATGCGCTGTCTGAACGGTGGCTGGAGTTACTCATGGCAAGGACACCTTGCCGACAGATTTGCCGGTAAGTATAATACCATCTACGAAGCCTTGTGCAATAAGTTCGGAAGCGAATATGTAACACTGGAACAAGGTGTAACTTACAAACCGGAAGGTGCTTATACAGAAGAGAATGAACCGGAAATAGAAAAAGCTGTAGCTGCCGCAAAGAATGTGGATATCATCATCGCCTGCATCGGTGAGAACTCTTACTGTGAAACTCCGGGTAATCTTTCCGACTTGGCTATCTCACCCAGCCAGCGTGAACTTGTAAAGGCACTTGCTACCACTGGAAAGCCTATTATTCTGATACTGAACGAAGGCAGACCTCGTCTGATAAACGATCTGGAACCTCTTGCCAGCGGAATTATCAACATTCTGTTGCCGGGTAACTACGGAGCAGATGCACTGGCAAATATTCTGGCAGGTGACGCTAATCCGAGTGCCAAGATGCCGTACACTTATCCACGCCATCAGGCAGCACTTACTACATACGACTACCGGGTAAGCGAAGAAATGGATAAGATGGAAGGAGCTTACGACTATGATGCAGTTATCTCTGTACAATGGCCATTCGGTTACGGATTGAGCTACACCACATTTGAATATAGCAACTTGCGCGTGAATCATCCTTCATTTACAGCAACCGACGAACTTCAGTTCTCTGTAGATGTAACCAATACCGGAAAGCTCGTAGGAAAAGAAGCTGTAATGCTGTTCAGCAGCGATCTGGTTGCTTCTCTCGTTCCCGAAAACCGCAGACTGCGTGCTTTCAAAAAAGTAGAATTGCAACCAGGCGAAACACAAACCGTTACTTTAACTATCAAAGCCAGTGATCTTGCTTTTGTTGGAGCTGACGGTAAATGGATTCTTGAACAGGGTGATTTCCGTATACAAAGCGGTAATCAGACACTGAACATTACTTGCAATCAGACATACAAATGGGATTCGCCTAATAAATAATTAATTACTGCTTTTAAAAATTGGAGCTGTATCGTATGTAACTCGCGATACAGCTCCATTCTTTTTATAAGGCAGTAATCTTTGCTGCTATTAAAAGCATTTACTCGTTACATTTTAATGTTTCCCTCAATGCCAAACCTTTTGCCGTAAGAAAGGCTAAATCAATTGCATTATTCATATTATAATATCACTTTATTTCTTATTTAATCTTTTAATCTCTTTGTCAAAATCACTTTCAAGCATATCCATTTCTCGCTTGCGGTATATCTCAAATTCCTTTTCAGCTTTTTCTATGGCTTGTTTATGTGAAATATTGCCTTTGCCAATCAGAATTTTTCGTTTGTGAGCTATAATCTGATTGTCAAGAGCTTCTATCCAGTCCTTCATAGACATAGGGTTCATCTCCAATGCCTGGAATTCTGCAAAATCGAGAAATCCTGAAACTAACAGATTCAGTCGTTGCAGCTCTATTTCTGACAAATAGTTTTTTGCAATTTTTACATCATCTTTGGTTACATAATTACCTTTGAAATTAGTCATTCCGACAAACGGTTTTTCATTGTCCACACGGTTGTATATTACCTCAGCAGCAGTATTCTCATGAACCGCATAATGCAGTTTGTTTTGCACGGTGGCAAAAAAAGTTTTAGTCATTTCACTGCGAGGATCATAGTCCGTAGCTGTAGCATATATGTCCGTAACCTGCTGGTAAAAATTACGCTCGCTACTGCGAATATCTCTGATACGCTGCAATAACTCTCGGAAATAGCGGTTTCCTCCCTGTTTCAACCGTTCATCATCCATTGCAAAACCTTTCTGAATATATTCATGCAAACGTTGTGTCGCCCAGCGTCGGAAGCGTGTAGCTATTTGAGACTGGACGCGATATCCCAAAGCTATGACCATATCGAGGTTGTAATGGTCTATATTACGTCTTACCTGACGATTGCCTTCCTGACGAACTAACAAGAATTTCTTGTTAGTTGCTTCAGCTATAAGTTCTCCATCCTTGTAGATATTGTCTATATGCTGACTAATATTCTGTTGTGATGTGTCATATATCTCTGCTAACTGACTCTGTGTCAGCCATAAGTCTTCGTCAGCGAAGCGTACAGATACACGAGTTATTTCGTTATCGTCCTGATATAGGATTATTTTATTTTCTTCGTTCATGTTTATTATCTAAATCGCTATTTACTATTCTTCAAACTCTCCTTCAATGCCAAACATTTTGCCGTAAGGCGATATTTTTGCAACCTACTTTGCTTGTCGTTAGGGAAAATAAACTCTATATAGCTCACGTATTTGTTAGGAATATCTTCCATTATTTTCTTGTTATCTTGAACACTATATATTTCTCCATTGTCTTATGCCATAATGTACACCTCCTTGTACGTTGACAAACCGCATATCCATTTCAGATATTCGTCACAGCAAGATTCTTTGAAGTCTATAGTTTGAGATTCTATTGGCATATTACTAATATATATTACACAGCGTTTTTAATCGGGTTATTTCAGACTTTAAACTTGTAAAGTTACTATTTGTGTAAAATAAAGAAGATATTTGTGACAATTTGACTTGTGTAGAATATGGAAGTCTAAAATCAATTTTTTGTGATTGTAAGAATGAGTTTATGGAACTTATAGCAACTCCAGCCATTGAATATACATTATTATTTCTTATATCCCCTTCTGCTAGCAATAAAGCTGCTTCAATAGCAAAGCCAAGATGCATATCTCTACTATTTTTTAAATTTATGACTTCCAATTCAATATTCTGTCGTTTTATGTTATTTGAAGAGTAAGAGTATGGATCATAAGAACTATATTTAGTGTTAATATCTAACATTTGTAGCTCCAGTTCTTTTTGAGATATTTGGAGTTGGATATTTCTTACTTGCATTAATTCATTTGATGAATTAATATATAATTGATTGTTATTCATACTTTACTCCTCCTTTTTAGAATCATTATTATTTAATTTATTGAGAATCTCATTTATTTGAGTTACCAAATCATTAAATTCTTTTTGTTTTTGTTCTAAGTTGTCATTGTTCTTTTTAAGAATGCCATCAAATCGTTTTTTATAATCTTCAAGCATTTCTTTACTTTCTATTATTAAACCGTCTCTAGCAGAATTTAGGTTTACAACAGCATTTTGATATTGCCTTTCTGTTTCTTTCTGAGTATTATTCATCGCTGCAATAGAATCACTCAGTTGCCCTTGTATGTTGGTCACTATTTTCTCTTTTTCTGTCTTTAATTGGTCAAGGTCCTGTTTACCTTCCTTTTTTAGATTTTTAATTTCTTTAACCCCCTCATTCCCTTGTTGAATAAGTTCATCCATCTTGTAAATGGAATAAAAACTAAATACAAGAAATAAAATTGTCAAGACAGCTCCCCACATGGTTATATTACTATATTCATGTTCAATTTTATTAAGATGGAGTTCAAGCATGGCTTTGGTTTGTCCTTCCAATAATTCTCGTTCGGTGTTTAGCCGTAAAGAATCACGTAATAGTTTTTCATCATATTGTCTATGTAAAGAATCTATCTTAGCAAAATGTGAATTTAACACTGATATAAAATTATCATATTGACTCCTTGATAGCCTATATTTATTAGATAATGTCGATTTGATTATTGAATCTCTAAATACGGTATTATTTACTTTTTGGGCACTTAACATAACAGTATTATTATATTCAGTCCAATGGATATATAAACTATCGGCTTTTTGAATATGTGCAATATAATCCGTTCTTATTTGCTCTTGTGATTGTTTTAATGAATAATGTGCCCCAAATAGATAGGTCGCAAATAATATTACAAATCCAATTAATGTCCATAAGAATAGAGTACCATATTTTGTTTGCATTGCTTTAGTATAATTTTAATTTAGTGAAGTGATTCATATATTATTTTATTCAAATTTTAATCTCGGTAAACTCTTCACAATCTCCACCGTCTGCACAGATACATTGATTATTCGAAGCAGTAGATTGAAAATATATTTCTCATCGTTGTGTTCACGTGCCCAATCGTTTGGATCATTGATAATACCACTTTTCTTGTCGGTAGTTATGGCGTAACGCTCCATAACCCATTCAATGGCCGATTTGCCGTTCACCACATATTCGTATGCTTCTACAGGAATATCCTCTATGGTAATAGCGTTGTTATAATAAATAATACTCTTATCGACTGTTTTGCTGTCGATTTTGCCGAAACGCATCTTATCAACGTGATAGTTGATACTTTCGCCCTTATTAGTAAGCGGAGCATAGATTACTTGGCATTTGCGGTACGGCTCTACTGTTTCATAATTCAGATGTAGGTCGGCAAGTTCACGTCCAGCTTTACAGAATGCCCAAAAGTCATCTGCTTTTTCGACCAAAGGCATACGTGGCAATGACTTTTTTAAGTCTGTAGCAAACATAGTACGATATTCCTGTGAATGAAGCAGTCCGTACACATAATAGAATATATCTTCTTTAGCTACTTTATAACCGTATTGTTTTCGGGCTGTGCTCAATATCCAGTCGGTCACTCCGTCGTGACGCTTATATTGAGTCGTACTATCATTGTCAGCAAACATATTATTCATTCCGCCCGTATCATACGTTTGTTTGCTTTCTTCATACCAATAAAGGGGAAAGCATTGAGATTTTTCCAATATGTCAAAGCAAGGTAAATATTTTGATATTAGTACTGAAAAAGTTTTACTAGAACCTATTCCAGAAATGCAAATTAATAAATTCTCATCTCTTGATGAAGGATAGAATTTATGTAATTGATAGATACAATTATTAAGATTGCGATTAAAATACAACCATTGTTTAAAGAATGGTCTATATAAAGAAACTCTCAAAGAAGATGGAGTAAATACATATTTATTTCCTTGTTTTAAATCACGTTCTTTTTGAGCCCTATCCCATTTAAACTTAGTTTCATCCCAATCTATTAAGTTTTCGATTAATTGCATTTTATCATATTTCAAGGCTTCTTGAACTTTATCTACCTGATTATTATAGAAAATAATAGATTGATTAATTTTTGAAGTTATTTTTTCTTTGGAACTACCATATACCCAAGCATCTCTTGAGGTTACAACTCCACAAGATTGCGCTGTAAAGAAACTTTTCTGCCCTTTTGCAAACTTCTTTTCTGGCTCAATGGGTATAAACGACTTAAACATTTCGTTACGATGATTTATCCAGTCACCATGTTCATTGGGTTGAAGAATAGTACAAGGGATACGCTCTATACTACCAAATTGCTTGATGATGTGCAGTTTATCCTCTCGACTTAGGTAGTCGCCTATGTCGTAATAATGTATCTTAGCTTTATTCATTTCTATAGCATTTTTTAGTCAACGGATTTTCTTTGCAAATAAGAATTAGTTGATTATCAAACATATATCAATATACAGAATCTTCTTTGCAGATATAAGTGACATTCAATTCTGCAGGGACAGGAATCAAACTATCTTGTAAGGTTTTCAAAGCTTTTTCTTTCCATTCCATTCTTTACTCTCCTTTCTTTACTAATATTGTTATGGCAATTGGCGTACGGGAGCCTAACCCAAAGATTCCATCTCCTTCTTTACGTCGTGTTTCTCCACTTGTTCTACAATTCCCTCGTAAATTAAACACATAAATTGAAGAAAATTCCTGCTCGAAACATTTACGCATACCATCCAGACCATTAGCATCCAGCCAGGCTCCATTGGTGACAAAACCAATAATACCTCCATGTCGGGAGTCTATGCGGTCAGAAGCCCATCGGAAAGCTTTCACATAACTGTCGTATGCCGATTTATTCAAACTGGCTTCCGATTGTGCTACATAAGTAGTTTCAATATGTTTCTCCAACAATGGGTAAGATTGGTTCTGTGCATTGTCATTCGCTGATTTTTGCCCAATAGAATAAGGCGGATTGCCGATAATCACTGTAATTGGACATTCCTTCTGTGCAATGACACGCTTGGAATTGGTAGGGAACTGTTCAGAAAACAAATTATCATCTGTTCCTTTTTCTCCTAACTGGAATGTATCAGTCAGACAAATACCATCAAAACTTTTATATTCCTTATCTGGCATCAACGAATGATAGACATTTTCAATGTTGATGGAAGCGATGTAATAGGCCATCAATACAATTTCGTTAGCATGGATTTCCTTAAGATATTTTCTTTCCAATGCATCACGACTTATCAAGCCGCTTTGCAGTAAACGGGTGATGAATGTACCTGTACCTGTGAATGGGTCAAGAATATGTACATTTTCATCGGAAAGAGAACGTCCGAACTCTTTTTGAATAATATAGCCGACGGAATGAATAATAAAATCCACCACTTCGACCGGCGTATATACAATGCCTAATTTTTCGACGGTTTTAGGTGAAGCCACTTTGAAAAATTTATCGTAAAGCTCTACTATCAGGCGTTGGCGTCCTTCAGCATCGGTAATATCACCTACTGTTGTACGCACATAATCGTAGAACTTTTGCAGACGTTCATGCTCTTCCTCTGTCTTGGTTTCATCATCTAACAAAGCAAGTATTTTTTGCATAGATTTCGATACAGGATTGCTGACTGCGAATTCATAATTTCCAAAGAGAGCCTCAAATACCGGCATAGCTATCAGGTGCTGTGAAAGCATTTCTATGACTTCTTGCTCTGCGAGGTTAGGATTGATATTCTTACGAAGGCCACGCATCAGTTGTTCAAATGCCTTCTTATGTTTACCTTCGTCTGCAATCAAATCTTTGATACGTTTAATATGTTCCTCTGCTATTTGGGCAATATCTTTTGCCCAAAGTTCCCAATAGCGTTTGCTACCAACTTTGGTTACCATTTTAGCATAAAAGACATTTTGCAAGTCTTCAAACTGCAGCGAAAGTTGCTGAGCCATTTGCATGGCAGCACTGGTTGTGTCTTGCTTTGTGGCATCAGCAAGACTATGGTCTATGCTATCGTCATCGTGCGCGCTGCCTACACCTCCGAAAAGAATATGCTTAGGCTTCTGTTTGGAAAGTTCTATCTTGTTAACTTCTGCATTGAAACGGTCATCATGGGCACGTAATGCATTAAGTACCGTCCATACCACTTTGAAATTAGGATGTTTGCTTAAAACTTCATCACCTTCTACATTTTCAGGTATAACTACTGGAATGATGATGTATCCATAATTCTTACCAGAACTGCGACGCATTACACGCCCCACTGATTGTACCACATCTACTTGTGAATTCTTAGGCGAAACGAAGATAACTGCATCTAACGAAGGTACATCTACCCCTTCGCTTAAACAACGGGCATTGGTTAGCATACGGCATTCCATATCATTATCCGGTTGTGCTTTAAGCCACATCAGTTTTTGGTCACGTTCAGTTGCTGACATAGTACCGTCCACATGCTGTGCTGCAATATCTACCATCATGGCCTTGTCTTCTGCACTTACATCTTCCATATAAGCAGATTTGCAGTCTGTAAATACTTGTGCAGTTGCTTTTGAGGCTTTAATGGTAGAACAGAATGCCACTGCACGGCGCATGGGTAATGGGTCTGCAGCCTTGATAAGCCCTTCATCACCCAATACTCGTTTGGATAAAGCATTAATACAACCTACAAATTTGGACGCATCATCTACGGTTATCGTACCGTCTTCATTGGTAATTACATCACGCAGTGCAGGTGTAATATCTTTGTCACCTACAGCAAGAATCAATACTTTATAGTCTGTAAGTAATTGTTTTTCTACTGCTTCTCCGAACCCAATACGGTAAATTTCATCACCATATAATGATACATCATCCATTGAACATAACACCGCATCGCTTTCTTCGGCTTTCTTACGTGCTTCATCTGTATAAAGACGTGGTGTAGCAGTCATATAAAGTCGGCGCTTTGCTTTTATGAAGTCATCATTGTGAACTCTGATAAATGCACTTTCATCGGTTCCTTTCAGCGACACTCCGGTAGTACGGTGCGCCTCATCGCAAATTATCAAATCGAATATGCCGTATTCATTTTGAGTACGCTTCAACAATTCACTTTGTGCACGTGATATGACTTCAATAGACTGATATGTAGAGAATACTACAGTCATACCCTTGCGTCCTTCACGGCGAATACTTTCGATTTGATAAAGAATATAATCGGTATTTGTGGAAGCAGGCAAAGCCAAATCGATGACACTTACTCCCCCCTCATCATTCTTTATTTTTTGTTGTGAAACTTGTCCGTCTGAGCAGATACATACTGCATGAATGGGAATGCTTGCTTGTGCCGACCACGCACGTAATGTCTGACCTAACAATGCAATTGAAGGTACAAGAAAAAGGACTAATCCATTATTGTCAGTTTCATTTTCAGCAATTTTAAGTGATGTAAATGTTTTACCTGTTCCACACGCCATAATGAGCTTCCCTCGGTCATGGCTTTGGAAATACGTATGCACTCGGTCAATGGCCTTCTGTTGATGTTCCATTATGGAGAAAGGTTTAGGACGAGAAGCTTTACCATATAATCCACTTTCCAGCTTTTCCCAATCCACTTCATCCGACTCCAGATCAATTAAGTTAAGACGTGTTACCTGAGGTGTTTGATTCTTGATTGTCAGTTCTGCAACACTATTCCACTTGTTAGTGGTAGAAATCCATAAACGCTGAACAAACGCTTTTTCTGTTTTTTCCACTTCAAATGTCTTACTTGAAGTAGAAAGGAATGTATCCACATCTGCTTTGGTAATATAATTATCATCAGCGTAGCACTTGCATTGTACAGCCCAATATTCTCCCGAAAAAGTCTTCGCTACTAAATCAATGCCTACATCTTTTCCCCCGAATTGGTCATGAAATGGAAATTCTGCCCATAACCAAACTTCTTCAAAGCGTCCTTCATATAAAGATGTCGTTTTTAAGTAAGCCTGCATCAAACGCTCAAAACGAAAACCCTTATCACGTTCTGACCATGCTTCGTGGCGAAATTTATTAATTATTTTTGTAAATGTAGTCATTTCACTTCTTTGTTAATACCATTATTTATTAAATCTTTTGCGCTAACACCCAATATAGCAGCTATTTTCATCAGTATTTCTAAAGAAGGCTGACTGGTATTGGAACACCAACGCGATACAGTAGCCTCATTTCTTCCCAATTGTTCAGCTAACCATTTTCCGGTCTTACCCTGTTCAACTAGAACAATTTTAATTCTATTGATTTTATCCATTCCCATATTGAGCTTTTATTACAATTCACAACAATACATTGACTATATTTGCAAACATAATGAATAAAAATGAAGATAGAAAATAAAAATATTCTTGTTTTTACTTTTCACCTATTACTGTCTGATAAAGTTTCAAAGCATACACATTACAATCTAACAAGAAACACAAAAGCTCTACATCACATAAACACAAGTAAATCAATCAATTAACAAATCAGCAAAAACCTCTTATTTTTTGTACAAAACATTTCGGATTTTGTACGATTTTAAAAAAAACATCAAGAAGAATTTGGTAAAACTACAGCAATTTTTTCCTCAAATAAGCGCAAGTTATAATTATCCCACTTCAGTACCTTTATCCGGACAATGCTTAACCTAAATCACGCGATATAAAATACAGCTATGTAAAAGCCGCAAAAGAGAACATTAAGATACAAATAATACTTAATTATTAATAAATATGCGACAATTATAAAAAATATCTGAACAATTATACAAATTTTGAAGTTTTGTAATTTATTACAACCTCAAACGAAACCATTGTATGATACAGAACAAACCCCTACTATTACGTGCTTTAGCAGGAGCATTGATATGCATTCCAGTCTATGCGTCGGCTGGTAATGCAAGCTATTACAATGCATCTACAGAAGCTAAAGTTTTCCCGTGGAAGAAGAACAAGAAAAAAGAAACAACTGAAGAAGTCAGTAAAACCGATTTCGAAAAGATTGCCTCCGAGAGCAACCTGGTTTCTCGTGGCATGTTTAATGTATATGCCCAGGATGGCAAATATTATTTCGAAATCCCCGTGTCATTGCTTCAGCGCGACATGCTGGTTGTGAATAAACTGCAAAGAGTACCCTTCGAACTGAATGACGCAGGTGTAAACCGTGGTACAAACTACGAAACACAGATGATACGTTTTGAATGGAACAAGGAAGAGAAAAAAATCAGGGTGCGCCAGAGCCGTCCGTTACCGGAATCGCCCGAAAACGATGCTATCACCCGCTCGGTGCGCGATAACTTTATCTCTCCGCTCATTGCCGATTTCAAGCTGGAAGCATGCAATACCGATTCAACCGCAGTAATCATCCAGATAAACGACATCTATGACGGATCGGAAACGAGCATCAACAATGTCTTCGATAATATCAATCTGGGGACATCTGCTATAAAGGACTTGTCACGCATCATGTCAATCAAGGCGTTTCCTAACAACATCGTAGCCACTTCCGAACTTACCACGAAAGTACGCGAAGGTATGTCGGCAGTAAATGTCACTGTAGAGGTCAGCTCCTCACTAGTATTACTGCCCGAGAAGCCGATGATGGGCCGTCTGGACGATCCGAAAGTGGGATATTTCACAAAGGACTTGCTCTATTTCAGCGATTCCCAACAGAAAACAGAAGAGAAAAAATACATTACACGCTGGCGACTGGAACCCAAGCCGGAAGACCGTGAGGCATATCTGCGCGGAGAACTGGTAGAACCGGAAAAGCCGATTGTGTTCTACATCGAAAACTCTACCCCTTACCGCTGGCGAAAATATATCAAGCAAGGAATAGAAGACTGGCAGGTAGCTTTCGAGCGGGCCGGATTTAAAAATGCAATTATTGCCAAGGAACTGCCCGATAGCATAGCGGCGAATGCTGATGACATCAACTATTCGGTGGTGACGTATGCAGCCTCATCGAAAGCTAATGCGATGGGTCCGTCTATTCTCGACCCGCGCTCGGGAGAGATTCTGGAAGCGGACATCATGTGGTGGCATAATGTTATCTCGATGGTGCAGGAATGGATTACCGTCCAGACCGGAGCTATTGACCCGAAAGCACGAGGAACCAAACTGCCGGACGAAATGATGGGAGATGCAATCCGTTTTGTAGCCTGTCACGAGGTAGGACATTCGCTGGGGTTGCGCCACAACATGATGGGATCGTGGACTTTCCCTACTGATTCGCTCCGTTCGAAAAGCTTTACAGATAAGATGAACTCCACGGCATCGTCTATTATGGACTATGCCCGCTATAACTACGTGGCACAGCCAGGCGACGGAGTTACAGCTGTATCGCCACACATCGGTCCGTATGATATTTTTGCCATCGAATATGGTTACCGCTGGTACGGTCTGCCTACTCCGGAAGCTGAAAAAGATGTGTTATACGATTTCCTGAACAAGCATAACGGACGTCTGTATAAATACAGCGAGGCACAAGATCCGCGTTCGGCTGTCGATCCGAGAGCACAGAACGAAGATTTGGGTGACGATCCTGTCCGTTCTTCGGAACTGGGTATAGCCAACTTGAAACGTATCGTGCCTGAAATCATCAAGTGGACGACTACGGGAGAGAAAGGACAGACGTACGAGGAGGCTTCGCGCCTGTATTACGCGGTGATTACCCAGTGGAACAACTATCTGTATCATGTAATGGCAAACATCGGAGGTATTTACATAGAAAATACGACTGTAGGCGATGGAGTCAAGACATACACATATGTAGAGAAGGAAAAGCAGGAAGCATCACTCGATTTTCTGCTGAACGAAGTTCTTTGCTACCCGCGCTGGCTGTTCGATACGGAAATTTCCGACTATACCTTCCTGTTACGTAAAAACCCGACGGGAGTAATAGAATATGCGCCAAGCCAGATTCTGAAAAATACGCAGGGATATATTTTCTGGGATCTGCTCTCGAACGACCGACTGATGCGTATGCTGGAAAACGAACTGAAGAATGGCAAAAAGGCTTTCACCGTAGTGGAAATGATGGACAAGATGCACAACTCCATTTTCGCGACCACCATCAAGGGAGGTGCTCCCGATGTGATGGAGCGTAACTTGCAGAAAGGATTCCTCGACGCACTGATTACTGCTGCCGCCGAAAGTGAAGGTGTAAAAATCAACAAGCAGCTGACTGCTACCAGTGGCAATCCGTATCTGTTCCATCACACACCGTGGTGCAGTCACGATGAATTTGCTATTGAACAGGCAGAACGCATGGGAGCCAGACGTGAACTGAGTTTCTACGGCGGACAAGTAAACCGTATATCGGATGCAATCTCTGTCAAACGAGGTGAATTGTTGCGCATCAAGAAATTGCTTGAGTCAAGACGCAACACCTCGGATACAGCGGCACGCTATCATTATGACGATATGATTCTGCGTATCAATACGGCACTGGGACTGAAGGATTAAACCGTCCCTGTGCCGATGCACAAAAACAAATGCTAAACTATTTTTTACAAAATCAATAACAATCTTTTTTCAATGAAGAAATCCTTATTATTGACTTTGCTGCTCCTTGTGCACGTTTGTGCGGCATGGGCGGCCGACAAGGTGATTACCGGTAACGTAATTGCTGATGATGACAAACAGCCACTGATAGGTGTGTCTGTGTATGTTTCTGCCGACGACTTGAAGAAAGCCGGAAGCAGCCTGATGTCTTTGGGAGTTGTCACCGATATCGACGGAAACTTCTCTATTACCGTTCCTTCCGGAGTAAAGAAATTACAATTAAGCTATATTGGTTACACTACACAGCAAATCGAACTGAAATCGGGACAGACTCATTATAACGTTGCCTTACAGCCTTCGTCGACGATGCTGAACGATGTGGTTGTGACCGGTTACCAGACAGTGGAGCGTCGCAAGCTGACAGCTGCCGTTGCTAAGATTGACATTTCGGAAGGACGTATCGGTACGGTAAAAAGCATCGACCAGGCTCTTTCGGGACAAATTGCAGGTCTTTCGGCTGTTTCGACTTCCGGAGCTCCCGGATCTCCGGTAAAGATCCGTATCCGCGGTACTTCATCGCTAAACGGTACACAGGACCCATTGTGGGTGCTCGACGGTATTCCACTGGAAGGTACTGATATCCCGAGTCTGGAGTCGCTGAAGAATATCGACGATGTACAGCAGTCTTCCATCGCCGGACTGAATCCTGCCGATATTGCTGATATCACAGTATTGAAAGATGCTGCCGCAACAGCTATTTATGGTGCACGTGCAGCCAATGGTGTAATTGTGATTACCACCAAAAACGGTAAGGCCGGAAAGACAAAAATCAACTTCAGTACGCGCCTCACGTGGTCGCCTCAACAGAATATCGACCGTCTGAACTTGCTGAATGCGTCTGAGAAGGTCGATCTGGAACTGCAACTGATGAAAAGTGATTATGCCATGAACGCCGAAAAGGGAGAAATATACCGCATCCTGAACCGCTACAATGCCATTGATGCTTTCAAGAAAAACGGCTGGGATGCACTCTCAAAGGATGCTCAGAATGAAATCAATGCTTTACGCATGATTAATACAGACTGGAATGATATACTGTTGCAGGACGCGTTCAGTCAGGAATATAACCTGAGTCTGTCGGGCGGTAACGAAAAGGCTACGTACTATACTTCGTTAGGATACTCGAAAGAACAGGGAAATATTCCGAATGTATCTTCCGACCGTCTGAACCTGGTAATGAAAGCTAATTATAAAGTGAACCGGATGTTGAAATTCGGCACATCTGTTTTTGTAAACCGACGTAAGAATGGTTCATACCTGTCTACCGACGGATTTACAAATCCGATGTTCTATGCCCGTATTGCCAATCCGTACCTGACTCCATACGATAAGGATGGAAACTATGTGTACGACAGCGATATACAGAATGGAAATTCGGATCTGCTGTTCAATACGTTTGAAGAACGGCAGAATACATCGAATGAAACAACCATCAATTCGCTCTCTTCCATCTTCGATGTGGAGCTTCGCTTTGACGACCGATTCAAGATTACGTCACAGGTAGGGTTACAGCTCGACAAAACCTCTCGTGAACAGATTGCCGATCAGGAGTCTTTTGCCATGCGACTGGAACACAAAAACCATCGCTATAACGGTACGTCTTTCCTTCCTCAGAAAGGAGGGTTTCATAAGGCTTACGAAAATTCAGACTCTCAGGTAACGTGGAAAACAATGGGAACTTATCGCGATACATATGCTGATATTCATGAATTTGAAATCATGGTAGGTTCCGAACTTCGCCGTACGTGGGCTACTACCCTTTATTCGGCCGGTTACGGATATGACCGCCGTACAATGACCAACCAGCCGGTAGTATTCCCCAGCGACTCGCAGGCGTTTCCTCTGCATACCAAAACGAATGTAGAAAATGCATATGTTTCGGCTTTCTCTACAATGTCGTACTCACTGCTGAACCGATATACTCTGGGAGGAAGTATCCGCTTCGATGGTTCCGACTTGTTTGGAGTTGACAAGAAATATCGTTACCTGCCACTTTACTCAGTCAGTGCACTGTGGCGTATATCGGAAGAACCGTTCACCGAAAACGCGAAATGGCTGGACAATCTGGTGATCCGTGCATCGTATGGTCTGCAAGGAAACATCGACAAGAACACTTCTCCATATCTGCTGGGGAAATACCAATCGAATGCTACCCCTATTTTACCAGGAAATACGGAAGACATGATTGTGGTAACCTCTGCACCAAACGACAAGCTGCGCTGGGAAAAGACTCATTCGGTTAATGTCGGACTGGACTTTGCTGTATTGAATCAGGCTATCAACCTGAGTGTGGACTATTATTACCGCAAAGGAGTGGACTTGATAGGCATGCAGATGCTTCCGCTGGAAACGGGCTTTTCTTCGACAAACATCAACTGGGCCAGCATGACAAATAAAGGTATCGAAATAGGATTGTCTACACGCAATATCCATACCAAGTCGTTTATGTGGACTACGACTTTCAACTTTGCCTACAACCAGAATAAGGTGTTGAAAGAAGCCATACGAGAAGATGCCATTTATCCTAGCCGTGAAGGTTATCCGGCTGGAGCTATCTTTGCATTCCCTTATGCGGGTATAGATGAAAACGGACAGATGACATTCTACAACAAAGAAACCGGAAAAGTAGAATCGATGAAGGAATTTTTTAAGGTGCAGGAATTCGGTTTCGGCACATACAACCTGAGTCATGCTGAACTTCGAAACAAGTATGAGTATATAGGAACAACCGATTCGCCTTACACCGGAGGATTCAACAATACTTTTACCTACAAGGCATGGGAACTGGGTATCAACTGTATTTTCAATGCGGGAGGATATGTACGTGTACAGCCTAGCTACTCACTGACCTCGTTCGATCGCGGACAGAACACCAACCGTGATATTCTGAACCGCTGGACTCCGGAAAATCCGAATGGTACAATGCCGGCGCTGGTAGACTCTAATACAGATATGGATGCCTATTTCTTCCTCGATGGAGCTGTGAATCCGTATGCGTATTCCAGCCTGTGGGTAAAGAAACAGAACTACATGCGTATACAAAGCATTCGTCTGGGGTATGAATTGCCATTCAGCCTGATACAGAAACTGGGTATCAGTCAGGCAACTGTAGCACTGGAAGGACGTAATCTGTTTGTCTTCGGATCGAGCTATCGCAATTATCTGGATCCGGAAACAATGGGTAATCCGTATGCACAGCCTATTCCGAAGTCATTTACATTCAGTCTGAATCTTAACTTTTAACTTGTAACCGACAATGAAGAAACAATATATCTGTTTATTTTTTGCCTGTCTGACTTTCTTGCTGACCGGCTGCGACAAATATCTGGATATCCAGCCTACCGGAAGTGTTATTCCGCATACGCTGGCTGAATATCGTGCCTTATGGCTGAACGCGTGTACAACGGTTCCTGCGGACCGGGGACTTGCGGGTATGGGTGCTGACGAAATGTTTGTCAGCAACAAAAACGATCAGGATAAATATGGAGCTATCGAACGTTGGGAGGGTACGACAACTTCTACCACGACCGTATCATTCGACTGGGCCAATTATTATGAAGTTTTGTTTTTTGCTAACTTCATTATCGAGCATCACGATGAAATAAACGAAGGAAGCCAGAACGAAATAGCACAGCTTACCGGAGAAGCTTATCTGATGCGTGCATATATGCATTTCATATTGGTAAATCTGCATGGACAGCCTTATACCAAACCGGGAGCTCCGGCCACAAAGTCCATCCCTTTGAAGCTGGATACAGATCTGGAAAAACAGCTGTTCCGCAATACAGTAAGCGAGGTATATACTTCGATTTTGGACGACTTGAAAAGTGCCGAAGCGCTGCTGAATGTGGAAAAATGGGATGACATTGCTCTCTCCTACCGTTTTACCAAAGTATGCGTTCCGGCTATCCGCTCACGCGTTTATCTCTATATGGGCGACTGGCAGAATGCTTACGCACAGGCGGAAGAGGCTCTTAAGACTAAAAATGTATTGGAAGATTTTAAGGCAGACGGATTTAAGCTGCCTAACCAATATCAGTCGGTAGAGGCTATTAATGCTTTGGAATATACCATTAACAACAATTATCAGAATGCCGTATCTGTCCTTCCTTCGTTTCTGGTAATGTATCAGGAAGGCGACCTTCGCAAGGATGCTTACTTTGCCCAGGCAGACAAGGACGGAAACCGCAAATCGAAAAAAGGAGGAAGTTCAGAATTCCGTTGTACAATACGTACAGGAGAGTTATACTTGAACAGTGCTGAGGCAGCAGCACAGTCGGACAACTTACCTGAAGCTCGCAAACGTCTGCTACAACTGATGGAGAAGCGTTATACGGCCGAAGCGTATGCTAAAAAGAAAGCATCGGTAGAAGGCCTAGGTAAGGAAGAGCTGATAAAAGAAATACTGAATGAACGTGCCAAAGAACTTGCTTTCGAAGGTCACCGCTGGTTCGATTTGCGCCGTACAACTCGCCCGCGCATCGAAAAAACATTAAACGGTCAACAGTATGTATTAGAGCAGGATGATTCACGTTATACGCTTCAGATTCCGAAAGAAGCAATAGCAGCTAATCCTAACCTGAGCAACTAATCGCAAAAAATTATCAGCTATAAGAAGAAGGGGAGCTGTTTCAAAATAAAGAGATAGGCTTACTTATCATCTATATAAAATTACAGCATAAAAAACTCCTGCTTTTAGTCCTATCATTATAATAAACAAAGGCTAAAGCAGGAGATTTTTATTTCTCAGTTTTAATCTATAAGATTTTTACTTTCGCTGTTCTAGTTTAAGGCAGCCTCATCTTTATTGGATTAAGATTTTAAAACTCTTTTTCTATCATCTACCACTATTCGCTGAATTCAACTTCATTACGAATAAAAGTCGTAACATTAATCTCTTCCACGGCTACAAACTTCTCTTTGCGATACGGGCAGTCACTGCACATACACTTATTACACTTAGGTGTTTCGAATATATTACATGGATCAAGATGAATATTCAATACAGCATGGTCTGAATATTTAGCTTTCATAGCCTCCTGCAAACGTGCCCCTATTTTATGACCTTGTTCGATATTATAATACCATGGAATAGTCAAGTCGCAGTCCATATACAAAGAATTGCCCGACTTCAAAACCTTTACATTATGAATATCAATCCACTCGGGTTTTCTGTTTCGATTCAAGGTATCGGCAAGATCGGCAAGCAGATTAATGTCTGCCTTATCAAGCAAATTATCGGTAGTTTTTCTCAGAATAGAAATTCCTGTTATAATAATTACCGAACCGAAAATCAAGGCCATCGCACTATCTATCCAAGCTATACCGGTGAAATACAACAATACCAGTCCGGCAACAAGACCAATAGTAGAATAGGTATCCGACTGTAAATGCTTTCCGCCAGCAACGAGAGCAATCGAATCGTATTTCTTTCCTACAGCTATGCTGTACCATCCCATCAGGTAATTAAGAAGCCCGGATACAGCAATGATATAGATACCGACATCAATCTTCTGAATATCGGTAGGTACCAGCAAACGCTTAATACCTTCATAAATAATCATTCCTCCTGCTATCGAAATCAATATACCTTCGATAGAAGCCGATATAAGTTCAATCTTTCCATGTCCGAAAGGATGATTCTGGTCTTTAGGCTTTTCCGAAAGACACAGACTAAACAAGCTTATTGCCCCAGCAACAACGTTGACAATACTCTCCATGGCATCGGTCAGAACACCAACTGAATTTGTGAGGTAATATGCTATAAACTTTCCTACCAGAATCAATACTGATACAGTCAGTATATTACGCTGTACTCTCTGCTTTAGTTTATTCTCTGTAAGTTCCATAATCCCCAAAATTGAAGTCAAAAAATGAGTGGACGAAAGTACAACTTATTTTCAATCTAGCAAAAGCATGATAGCTTAAAGTCAGTCTAAATTTCAGTATGTCACAAATCAGCATCTACGAAAACAGTTAACCCTCTGTCTGACTGATCTATACAGTCCGACAGAGGGTTAACGAATTCAAAAGATTATCAACAAACTCCGTTTAAACCAAGAAGCCCAGTAAGATACCGGCAGCTACAGCCGAACCGATTACTCCTGCAACATTCGGTCCCATTGCATGCATCAGCAGATAGTTAGTCGGATCATATTCCAATCCTACTATCTGAGAAATACGTGCAGAGTCGGGTACTGCCGATACTCCGGCATTACCGATAAGCGGATTGATTTTATTTTCTTTCTTCAATACCAAATTGAAGATCTTGACAAAGATAACTCCCGATGCTGTAGCAATAAAGAATGACAGTGCTCCCAAGATAAAGATCTTGATAGAATCCCAAGTCAAGAACTCAGATGCCTGAGTAGATGCTCCTACGGTCAGTCCTAACAAAATAGTAATTGTATCAATCAGCGGACCACGAGCTGTTTCGGCAAGACGACGGGTTACACCACTTTCCTTCAACAGATTACCGAAGAACAACATACCCAGCAATGGCAGACCGGAAGGAACCAGGAAGCAAGTAAGCAACAAACCTATAATCGGGAACATAACCTTTTCTGTATGTGATACGGCACGAGGTGCTTTCATACGGATAAGACGTTCCTTCTTTGTTGTAAGCAATCGCATTACAGGAGGTTGTATAACAGGAACAAGTGCCATATACGAATAAGCAGACACGGCAATTGCTCCCATCAGATTAGGTGCAAGTTTCGATGACAAGAAGATAGCGGTCGGTCCGTCAGCTCCACCAATGATACCGATAGCAGCAGCCTGCATCGGATCGAAACCTATTTCCAGCGCAATCATATATGCTCCAAAGATACCAAACTGTGCCGCGGCACCGATCAGCATCAACTTCGGATTAGATATCAATGCCGAGAAGTCCGTCATGGCTCCAATGCCCAAAAAGATAAGCGGCGGATACCATCCGGAAGTCACTCCCTGATACAAAATGTTAAGTACTGAGCCTTCCTCGTAGATACCTACTTTCAGTCCGGCTTCCATATTAAACGGAATGTTACCGATAAGTATACCGAATCCGATAGGAATCAGCAACATCGGTTCGAATTCCTTAGCAACGGCAAGATAAATGAACACGATACCTATCAGGATCATGATGAGATGTCCTGCTGTGGCATTATAAAAACCGGTATATGTCCAGAAGTCTGCCAGGTTATTTTGTAAGAAACTACTAAATTCTCCCATATTATTCGATGATTATAAGGTCTGTACCTTCAAGAATTGATTCTCCTTTACTTACTTTAATAGCAGTAACTTTACCGTCGCGGTCTGCCTTGATATCGTTCTCCATCTTCATGGCTTCCAATACAAGTAAGGTCTGTCCACGTTTCACGGTATCACCTTCTTTTACTTTGATTTCGAGAATAACTCCCGGCAGCGGTGACTTGATACCAGATTTGCTTCCTACACTTGCCGGACGAGTCACAGCTGTAGGAGGAGCAGCAGGAGTAGTAGATGCAGTACGTACTACCGGCTTAATTTTCGGTTTGTTCTGCTTTTCGAGTTCTACGGTATAAGGCGTACCGTTTACTTCTACACGCACATTATTGTCTTCTATGTCACCCACGGTTACTTTATACAAGTTTCCGTTAATTTTATATCTGTATTCTTTCATGGTTTCTTATCATTTTAAGATGATTATTTCTTATGTGGAGTTTCACGCAATGTATAAATCTTCGAACTCCACGGAGAATAACTACGTTTCACACGACTGATAGTCAGAATGGTTTCTTCTACATCATGATCGGCTCCCTGTGCTTCATGCAGCGCCATAGAGATAGCAGCAATCACTTCTCCCGGTGCTTCGCCCAATTTCTTTTCCTTAGCTTCTTGCTTATCGGTAATGTTGTGTGCGATCATTGCATTGCGCTTACGCAACTTAATAGCCGCTTTACCAATCAGCTTAAAGCAGATGTAAAGCAATATTAGTCCCAGGAAAACAACACTCATAGCCGATATAGCCATACCGATACCTACCGGGTCATGCTGTTCGAACTTATCCATCTTCGGATTGCTTTCTATCGTCTGGTTGTTCGTACTTGGAGTGACATATTTATCAGCACTTGCACCTTTCACTTCCCATTCGGCAGATGCATCCCCTACACGGGCGTACGATTGATTTGCAGCCAATATACCAGCCGGAACAACAACCTGATCAAGCAGCTTTTTACCAGAATCATATAATCCGATCCAGTTAGCATTAGTTTTACTCAGTACAAAGTTAGTATGGAAAGTACCCCGTCTAGGATTTCCGTCCGCCCAGAAAAGTGTATGCTGGCGTGGCTTAATGCTTGTCAGCACATCTCCTTTCGGAATAAAATACGTAACAGTATCTCCGGGCTGACTGCTCACTTTCAGCAGGCATCCGGCCAAATCGGCTGTACTATATGCCTTATTGAATATTTCAATCCAGCCGCTATGCACACCATAATCATCCTGAAAGTTGGTCTGATTGTCCACCAACACCTCATTGATGACCAGCTTACTGTTCGATTTCTGTTCTGTACAAGAAGTAAAACCGATCAGCAACAGCAGGGAAAGAAATATTCCTATTCTGTTTTTTCTCATAAATTTCTTAAGTTGAAAGTTAATAATCAGAATAACCCACGAATTACAATGGAATATTTCCGTGTTTCTTAGCTGGATTTGTCAGCTTCTTAGTCTGTAACTGCTGCAAGGCACGAATGATACGGAAACGAGTATTACGCGGTTCTATCACATCGTCTATATAGCCATATTTTGCAGCATTATACGGATTGGCAAACAACTTGGTATATTCAGCTTCTTTTTCAGCCATAAATGCTTTCGGATCGGCAGCTTCTTTAGCTTCTTTTGCATACAATACCTCTACAGCTCCAGCACCACCCATTACGGCAATTTCAGCAGTCGGCCATGCATAGTTCATATCTCCACGCAACTGCTTACAACTCATTACGATGTGTGAACCACCATACGACTTACGCAATGTAACTGTCACTTTTGGAACAGTAGCTTCACCATATGCATAAAGCAGTTTAGCTCCGTGCAAGATAACAGCATTGTATTCCTGTCCTGTACCCGGAAGGAATCCCGGAACATCTACCAATGAAACAATAGGAATATTGAAAGCATCACAGAAACGGACGAAACGTGCTCCCTTACGAGAAGCATTGCAGTCCAATACTCCGGCAAGGAACTTAGGCTGGTTGGCAACAATACCAACAGACTGTCCGTTGAAACGTGCAAAACCGACAATGATATTCTTTGCAAAATCACGCTGAACTTCGAGGAACTCACCATTATCGACAATTGCTCCGATAACCTCATACATATCGTAAGCCTTATTCGGGCTGTCCGGAATAATTTCATTTAAAGAATCCTCCAGACGATCAATCGGATCTGTACAGTCTACATAAGGCGGCTCTTCCAGATTGTTCTGAGGGATATAGCTCAATAACTTACGAATCAGTGCCAAGCCTTCTTCTTCTGTAGAAGCAGTAAAATGAGTTACACCCGAACGAGTAGAGTGCACACTTGCACCACCCAAATCTTCTTGAGAAACATCCTCTCCGGTAACAGTCTTTACAACTTTCGGACCTGTAAGGAACATATAAGAAGTACCTTCCATCATCAAAGTAAAGTCTGTCAGTGCAGGTGAATATACAGCACCTCCGGCACACGGACCAAAGATACCCGAAATCTGCGGAATCACACCAGAAGCCAAAATATTACGCTGGAAAATTTCAGCATATCCAGCCAGTGCATTGATACCTTCCTGAATACGGGCACCACCTGAGTCATTCAGTCCGATACAAGGAGCTCCCATCTTCATGGCCATATCCATTACTTTACAAATCTTCAGTGACATGGTTTCTGACAGAGAGCCGGCAGATACGGTAAAGTCTTGTGCAAAGACATAAACCAATCTTCCTTCTATTGTTCCATATCCAGTAACTACACCATCGCCCAGATAATGCTTCTTATCCATTCCGAAGTTTGTACAACGATGTTTTACAAACATATCCATTTCTTCGAAACTTCCTTCATCAAGCAGCATAGCAATACGTTCACGTGCAGTATATTTCCCTTTAGCATGTTGCTTTTCGATAGCTTTCTCACCACCGCCAAGACGCGCCTGGGCGCGCAGTTCGATAAGCTCTTTTACTTTTTCAAGTTGGTTACTCATGGTACTAGAAATTTATGTATTAGTAAATGGCAAGATAAAATGGTTAACAACCGATTGTTTTAAAGCAACAAAGTGACGAAGAACTTCGTATACATCCGATGAACGTTTACAAAATTCTCCGCCACTTCTCTATTCTGAATGACAACAAACGGCTAATGTCTTCACCATTTCATTCATTGCCCTTAATTATTTTTCGCAAAGTTCGGTTAATACCCCCATAGTTGATTTCGGATGAAGGAAAGCAATATTCAGTCCTTCTGCACCTTTTCGAGGCGCTTTGTCGATCAGGCGAATGCCGTTTGCATCAGCTTCAGCCAACGCATTTGCTACTCCGTCTTCTATTGCAAAAGCCACATGATGAACTCCCATGCCTCTGTTTTCAATAAATTTGGCAATTGTGCTATCAGGTCCCGTAGGCTCCAGCAGTTCAATTTTTGTTTCACCACATTTCAGGAAAGCAGTTTTTACTTTCTGATCTTCTACGGTTTCTATATTATAACATTTCAATCCGAGTACATTTTCATAATAAGGAAGGGCTTCTTCGATACTTTTCACCGCAATGCCCAAATGTTCAATGTGAGAAATTTTCATAATTAAGTTGCTTTTAATGGTATTAAAATCTAAAGTTGGTTTATATCAACTGCACAAAGAAAACAAAAATGTGCAGAATAAAGAAATATTTCCCTATTTTATTTTCATCAACTAACGCTTTTTTTAGTTTATTTTTATTTTATACAAAGCGTAGTTGTCAGAAATATTTTTTCACGATAAAAATATTGGCTGATGTATGAATCGTTCCATTCTCCAAACTGGATATCAACGACTTAAAACATTATTTATCAGACATATTTCCTCATCACAGAACGACGTATTATCTAAAGACTTCAAATTATCGTCAATCTGTTTTACCGAACTGGCACCAATTATGACAGAAGTAACCTTCTCATCTTTCAGCAACCATGCCAATGACATTTCGGCCAAAGTCTGCCCACGCCGTGCGGCTATTTCGTTCAAGTCTCTGATTTTACGAAGAACATCCTCCGTCAGAGCTTCTTTCTTAAGATGACCTCCCCGGGCAATACGTGAATCATCAGGAATACCATCCAGATAACGCCCAGTCAATAATCCCTGCGCCAAAGGTGAAAAGGCAACAAACCCACTGCCATGTTCACTAGCCTGATCCAAGATGCCCTCCTCTTCCGGCTCACGATTGAACAAATTATAACGCCCTTGATAAAGCAGACAAGGCACATGATTGTCGGCAAGATAACGATAAGCTATTTCCGCCGCCTCTTTAGGATACTTCGATATGCCTACATAAAGAGCCTTGCCCTGACGTACGATATCGACAAGTGCCTGCAAGGTTTCTTCAAGTGGAGTTTCCGGATCATAGCGATGACTATAAAAAATATCTACATACTCCAGATTCATCCGTTTCAAACTCTGGTCAATACTAGCCATAAGATGCTTCCGTGAATTCCATATCCCATAAGGCCCCTCCCACATATCATGTCCAGCCTTCGTAGAAATAAAAAGTTCATCACGATAAGGAGCAAGAGATTTCTTCATGATTTGCCCGAACGTTTCCTCAGCCGACCCATAAGAAGGTCCATAATTATTAGCAAGATCGATATAAGTAATTCCCTTGTCAAAAGCATGATGAATTTTCTCTTTACTGCCTGACAGCGTATCCACATCTCCGAAGTTATGCCAAAGTCCAAGAGAAATTTCAGGAAGCAGGATGCCACTCTTACCAGCCCTGCGATATTTCATTCCACCGTGATAACGGTCGGGAGCCGCACTATAAACAGGATCAATCATAACATATATCTATATAAATTACACATAAATACGAATAAGCAAGCGATTCAGCCAGTTCCACCGTACCTTAAACCAACGACGTGTACTCAACTGTTTACCTCCGAAACGTAAAATAAAATCCCGATAACTGAATTTCTTGAAAGGAAGTCCTGCTTCTATAAATTCAAAATGACTATATCCATGCTCTCTGGCATAAGTCATTGCCTCCCATACAGCAAGCACTCCCGGATAAAGCAACGGATAACTCTTGCGCATCCCAGCAGAAAACATCAGGTAAGCAGTATCATCAGAAAACAAACAAACCGAACCACCAATAATGTTTTCTTTATAACGGACTATAAAGATTTTACCCATTCCAGCCGGAAAAGATTCTTCAGAGAAAAAAGCAAAAAGATGAAAATCAGGTAAATAACGATGAACTTTGGGAGAATAATATTTTTTCAGCATCATGAAGAAAGCCCTTATATCTTCCAGGCTGGAGGCAATTTCAATAGAAGCCCCATTTTTAAGTCCCCTGGCAATCTGGCGTTTACGGGAAGCACTCATCCATTTATCAAGCTGTTCGTGGTGTATCGAATTGCGAACACGCAGCCACCGGACCGGAAAATACCCGTTCTGCCTGAAATAACGGTAGCCGAATAACGGTTCTTCTAAGTTTCGAAACTCCAACAGAAAAGATCCCTCCTTATACAGAGTAGTAAAATACGTCAATAATTCATTGAAAATCTCTTCCCGTTTCCGTTCCGTATTAAAATACTCTCCCACACCGTAAACGTATGTTTTTTCAGTAAACCCCAGCAGACGAAAATTCCGCCGGGTAATACACAGCAGTTTACCTATCGGTTTATCCCCTTCGAAAGCAACCAAGAGCACAGGACGATACCCCGGGGTTTGTTCCAATACACGGAACAAATCAGTAGAATGAAAGACATTGGTTCCCGGAAGTTCAGGAATGTCCTTTGCATGCTCATATGTAGTCAACCTGATAGCCATTGTATCGCAAATTTATGATTTTTTTTGAGCATTACGAGTTTAAAGGTTATATTTGTCGTGTTAAAAACGAAGATTTTATGAAGAGTTTCAGCGAATTGATAAAACAACGGCGCAGCATGCGTAAGTTCACCGATGAAGAACTGACACAAGAAGAAGTGGTAACCCTGCTGAAGGCAGCCCTCATGTCGCCGTCTTCCAAACGAAGCAACTGCTGGCAGTTTATAGCAGTAGACGATAAAGAAACACTCGACAAGCTTTCACGCTGCAAGGAAATGGGATCATCTTTCCTGAAAGAAGCCTCTCTTGCCATCGTCGTACTGGCGGATCCGCTGGCAAGCGACGTATGGATAGAAGATGCGTCTATAGCCTCTCTGATGATTCAGCTACAAGCCGAAGATCTGGGACTGGGAAGCTGCTGGATACAAGTACGCGAACGATACACCGCTACCGGCATGTCATCGGACGAGTATGTGCACGGCATTCTCGGCATACCTCTTCAGCTACAGGTTTTATCCATCGTAGCCATCGGCCACAAAGGTATGGAGCGTAAACCTTTCGACGAGTCACACCTGCAATGGGAAAAAGTACATATCAATAAATACGGAGGAGAATAAACGTGGCAGCAAAAGCATCAAACCATAAAGATACATACCGTGCTACCGCAGTTTTTCTTGCATTGATGGGAATACTCTATCTTGCCGACCGGCTGATAGGTTTTTCTTCCCACGGTCTGTCCTGGGTTATGCAAAAAGACACCATGCTACTTTATGCAGCCGTCGCTTTCTTATGGTTCAAGGCAGACAAGTCGGTAGGCATCATTCTTGCCGGAATCTGGCTCATCCAGAACATCGGTCTGGTAACTACGCTGCTGGGACAAATGTCAGGCTACCTGCTTCCCGCTTCCCTACTGCTGATAGGAATACTGCTCTACTGGTTGTCATCACGATAAAAAGTCCCGCAAACGAAAAAAATCATTTTCACCATGAATATAAAAAACATTATCATGATAGGGGCCGGCAACGTAGCGACTCATCTTTCCGTAGCTTTATCACAAGCCGGATATAATATCCGTCAGGTATTCAGCCGTACAGAAGCTTCCGCTTCCGAACTTGCCGCCAAACTGAAATGTCCCTATACTACAGATTTAAGCCAAATCACCCATGAGGGAGATTTATATATCGTTTCCGTGAAAGACTCAGCACTGAACGACATACTTCCCAAGCTAGTACAACGTGCTCCCCAAGCCCTGTTTGTACATACAGCGGGCAGTGTTCCCATGAACGTATGGCAAGGACTGGCAGAACGTTACGGTGTGCTCTACCCCATGCAGACATTCAGCAAACTGCGTCAGGTAGATTTTCGTGAAGTTACATTTTTTACCGAAGCACATACAGCTGCCGACCTGAAGCTTCTGAACGAAATCGCCCTCCATCTGGGAAGCAAAGTATATGAAGCATCATCCGAGCAACGGCGATACCTGCACATCGCAGCAGTATTTGCCTGCAACTTTGCCAATCACATGTATGCCATTGCCAGTCATCTGCTTTCAGCAAACGGTCTCCCCTTCGAAGCCATGCTCCCGCTGATTGACGAAACAGCCCGGAAAGTACACGAACTGCCTCCCGTCGAAGCACAGACCGGACCGGCACAGCGATACGATGAAAATGTCATCAACCGCCATCTGGAAATGCTGAAAAGCGAACCGCGTTTGGCAGAGATATACGAACAGATCAGTAAAAACATTCACGAATACGCTAGCAATAAAAAAGAAACCTTATGATAAACTACGATCTTACTAAAATACGTGCACTGATATTCGACGTAGACGGCGTGTTAAGTGCCGAAACCATTACCCTGCATCCTAACGGAGAACCGATGCGCTCGGTCAACATAAAAGACGGTTATGCCCTGCAACTCGCCGTAAAATGCGGACTACATGTTGCAATCATCACCGGAGGAAAGACAGAAGCTGTACGTAAACGTTACGAGGGCCTTGGCATAAAAGACATCTACATGGGAGCAGCCGTAAAGACCAAAGAATATGCCGAATTAATGGAGAAATACAATCTGAAGCCAGAGGAAGTGCTCTATATGGGCGATGATATCCCCGACTACGAAGTTTTAAGTCTTGTAGGACTCCCCTGCTGCCCCGCCGATGCAGCTCCCGAGATAAAAGCCATCTGCACATATATCTCACACCGCAACGGAGGCTACGGATGCGGACGTGATGTAGTAGAACAAGTTTTGCGTGCACAAGGCAAATGGATGTCACACGAAGAAGCCTTTGGCTGGTAATATAAAAACAAACAATTATGCTCGAAAACCTGAAAAAATATAAGATAAAGCTGGCTTCCAACTCCCCACGCCGCCGGGAACTGTTATCCGGACTGGGAATAGATTATGAAGTAAAGCTTCTGCCCGGTATTGACGAAACCTACCCCGACACACTGAAAGGTGAAGAAATTCCCATCTACATTGCCCGCGAAAAGGCAGACGCCTATCGTCCGTCCATGCAGGCAGACGAACTTATTATCACTGCCGATACCATAGTCTACATAGACGGAGAAGTCTTAGGAAAGCCTAAAGATGAAGAAGAAGCTTGCCAAATGCTGCGCAAACTGTCGGGACGCTCTCACCAAGTCATAACCGGAGTATGCCTTACGACTACCGAATTCCAAAAATCCTTTGCCTCGGTTACAGAAGTAACCTTCGACCAGTTGAGTGAAGAAGATATCCGTTTCTATGTAGAACATTACAGACCGATGGACAAAGCAGGCTCATATGGTGTACAAGAATGGATCGGCTTCATCGGAGTAACCGGTCTGAAAGGTTCCTACTTCAATGTAATGGGGCTTCCGGTACAACGATTGTATCAGGAGTTAAGGAAATTATAAACCATCGATTCCACGTCCGTAGCCAATGAAGTTCAGCATAACCCAAGCAATCATAACAGATGCAGACGAACTGACATCATTTATAACAAGTATCTGGAAAAACATGGAACACCGGGAATGGTTTGCTCCAGAAGAAGACAAAGATTATATAAAGTCACTATTGTCTACTCACACAGGCATTATATGGAAAGCCATTGAAACCGTATCAAGACAGACTGCCGGATTATTCATTGTCGTCTTTCCCGGAAAAAATTCCGAGAACCTAGGTTACGACATCGGATTACCTGAAGCAGAGTTGTGCAGTGTAGCACACATGGATACGGTAGCAGTGCATCCCAACTTCCGAGGTTACGGACTACAACGTTTACTTATAAGTCAGGCAGAAGAAGCCCTGAGCAAAACCCAATACCGTTATTTGTTATGTACGGTCCATCCGGAAAATTCTTTTTCACGCAGTAACATGGAAAAATTAGGATATACGTATATAAAACAAGCGTTGAAATATGGTGGACTACCGAGATGTATTTATCTGAAGAAAAGGAGATAAGCTTATTATTGATTCTTTTACTTTAAATACATCATCGGATTAATTGCCACAATATAAGACTCATGAAAGCAAATACTTTCTCTCAAATAAAGCTATGATTAGCTTTAATTCAATGAATTTGTGATATAGGAAAGCTAATATAAAATATTTAAGGCGGTCCTTTTTTCAAAATCACAAAACTCTCATATCCTCTTTTAAATTCCTCAACATGTTAAAAAAAGATGTGCAAATTGTGTTATTTCTTTATACAAAATTTCAACTTTTTCCCATAAAAATTCAGTAGAAGTTTTGTCCGTATTTCCCTATGATTTGACAACATTTTGTTATTTCGATATATTTAAATAACTCTATATCCATCAAATTTCAAATGTATTATGTTTATTGTAGGAATTTTAACTCTTTTTACTTCTATAACCTCTACAGATCTTAAAATCCAAATTTCTCATAATCTATATCACCACCAGGATACTTTCCAAATGCTCCATCAGTCATAACATCCCAACTATCCTCTTCAGTCCAACATATATCATCTTCTTCATTTTTATCAATTATAATTTCTGTTTCTTCTAATTTATTACCTAATTTATCTATTTTAACACATTTATTATGTTGTATAATATATGCAAAATTATTATTGAAACCAGTTTTGAAATTTCCATTGAATGTAAATTGTTTTTCTCCATCAAAATTTATAAATCCTTTTTCTGAGTTAAGTTTATAACCAATAACCCCTTCCCCTAAATATTGCGGAAATAATTGCATATTTACAGGCAATATTGTTGGAATAATGATTTTTTTTTCATTTATAGAGTATAATCCTATGTATTCATCATCTCTTATGTAGAAAAATTCTTTATCAAGTGGAATAATATCTGTATATTCAAAAGGTACAATTATAGTCTGAGGATTGTCTTTTAATATCACTCCAGTTTTATTATTTTCATTTTTTGCCAATATATAGTTCCCTTTAAACTGTAATTTCTGATATATTGGTTGTATTATATTTCTTCCACTAAAATCTATTGCAGTACATTTATCTTTGTATTTAAGAATAAAAATTCTTTCACCAATATCATAGTTTTCAAATTTATATTCCTTAGTCATTCTTACCCATGTTTTTTTCTCAGGTAAGTAAATAATAATTACACCTTCCCCTTCTATTTCTGCATAAATATGAAACTCATTTATATTTAATCTTATATAATCGTATATTGCTTCTATGAAAGTGCTTCCATTAGAACGAACAATACCTAGCTTCCCATTTCTAGATAGTCCAATAGCTAAATTATTACTAAAATTTGTAATAGCTATATATTCTTCAAATTCTATTATTGTTTGTTTATTTAATCCATTTTCTTTTGTACTTATAATATTTATAGGAATACCTTTATGATTAATTAAAAATTTAAAATATTTTTCATCATTATGGTATATTTTTTTAGGATTCTGAAAAGAAACACTATAGGCATAATCACTATACATTGACATAAATATATATTGACATTTTATTACCTCTTCGAATTTATTATTAATACATCCATACATATTTTGTCCATTAATACAACTGATAAATCGTCTAAGCCCATAACATTCATCTTCAATAAATTTAACATCATATAAGCAATGGTTATCTATATCTACCAAATAGAATTTGTTATCTATTGTATAGATTTTACGGGTATGTTCTATACTCATGATATATTCTTTTAATTTATATAAAATCTTACTTTATCTTTAAAACCATACTAATGCCAATGCTCGTAATTGAGTAAATACTACGAATTGAATGTAACCATTCTATTTTCCGCCACGACGATTTTATCGGCTGTTTTTC
>ENA-OPVV01000079-OPVV01000079.1-human-gut-metagenome-genome-assembly--contig:-NODE-79-length-87380-cov-5.651784_pt1 | contig 87380 bp, 84 predicted proteins | sample MGYA00241500_ERZ501992 | MGnify/ENA primary metagenome ERZ501992 (study PRJEB25962, sample SAMEA2043052) | human gut metagenome | biome: human gut; feature: human-associated habitat; material: faeces...
ATACTCCCCTATAAAAATGGCTATTTATCAACTGTTTGTTGTGACATAGCCTAAAAATTAAAACCACCAAAGAGTTCGGTGAATCGACCGTTGCCAAAATTTTGGATTTGGTGGAAAACAGCAGCGAGAAAAAAGCCCGCAGCGAAAACTTCATTACCCGCTTTGCCAAGTTTTACACACCGATTGTTGTTTTTGCGGCGCTGCTGCTGGCTACCATTCCGCCCTATGTTTTAAACGAGCCGTTTTCCGGCTGGATTTACCGCGCGCTGACCTTTCTCGTTATCAGCTGCCCGTGTGCGCTGGTTATATCCATTCCGCTCAGCTTCTTCGGCGGCATTGGCGGCGCTTCCAAATGCGGCGTGCTGGTTAAGGGCAGCAACTATTTAGAGGCGCTTGCCGATACGGAAACCGTTGTTTTTGATAAAACCGGCACCTTAACAAAAGGCTCCTTTGCCGTTACCTCCATTAACCCCGTTGGCATGAGCAGCGCTGAACTTTTAGAGCTCGCCGCTTATGCGGAAGATTATTCCAATCATCCAATTTCTCTTTCCATAAAACGTGCTTACGGCAAAGAAATTAAGCACGGCATGATTAAAAATATAGAAGAAATTGCAGGCCACGGCGTGCGCGCCGTTATAGGCGGGCAAACCGTACTGTGCGGCAACGGTAAACTTATGCAGCGAGAAAAAATTAACTACGCACCCTGCACCGAAGCAGGCACGGTTATTTACACCGCCGTTGACGGTAAATTTGCCGGTTATATTTTAATCGAGGACGAAGTAAAAGCCGACGCTGCCGCCGCCATTAAAATGCTTAAAACCTGCGGTGTGCGTGAAACCGTAATGCTGACGGGCGACAGCGACGCCGTGGGGCAGAAAATTGCCAAACGCCTGGGGCTTGACCGCGCCTTTACGCAGCTTTTGCCGGCAGACAAGGTTGAACATGTAGAACGTCTGCTGGAAGCGCTGCATAAGCGCAGCAACCGCGGCAAGCTTGCCTTTGTGGGCGACGGCATTAATGACGCGCCGGTACTGGCACGTGCAGATGTAGGCATTGCCATGGGTGCTTTAGGCAGCGACGCCGCCATTGAAGCGGCAGACATTGTGCTGATGACGGACGAACCTTCAAAAATCGCTTCCGCCATCAAAATTGCCCGCAAAACTTTGGGCATTGTGCGCCAGAATATTATCTTCGCAATCGGCATTAAAATTGCCGTACTGGCACTGGGCGCGCTGGGCTACGCTTCCATGTGGGCAGCGGTTTTCGCCGATGTCGGCGTATCCGTCATTGCCATTTTAAACGCCGTGCGCGCGCTTAACGTAAATAAATACAAAAAAGAACAGGCACGCGCAGCAGCTGTAAAAAGCAGCATCACCCCTGCCGCAGAAACCGCTGTTTAACAAAATTACACCCAAAACATTAATACCCCAAAAGCATTATGCCTTTGGGGTATTTTTATCTTTAAACTATTATGCTGTTATAAGCAGCTGCAATCATCAGTCAATGCTGATAAGTTCATACTGCGGGTTGCCCATTTTCAGTTCGCGCATGGCAACAAGCTGATGCAGCCCGTGGCGGCTTTCAATGCGCTCAACCAAATCGTGGCGGTCTTTTTCCGGCTGTGCGTAAACAAGGTCAATGCTGGCCTGGTCAATCGCCAGAAGGTCGGTAGATGCCAGAATGCCGATATCCGGAATCGTCGGCTCTGCTGCTGCAACGCCAGCGCAGTCGCAGTCTACGGACATACGGCGCATTACGTTAATAAACACAATGTGCTTGCCAAAATAATCAATGGTTGCCTTGGCAGATTCCGCCATGTTTTCCATCAGCATTTCTTTGGCAGGCCATGCGTTCCAGTCCTCCGGCAGCGGCTGGCCGTAAACGCCGTGTACCATTGCTTTGCCTATTTTGCCGTCGGCGCAGCCAATGGCAATGTTCTTCATGCTGCCGCCGTAGCCGCCCATGGCGTGGCCTTTAAAGTGGGTTAATACAATCATGGAATCGTAATTAACGATATGCCCGCCCATGGAAATTTCTTTAAAGTGCTTGCCCCCGCGTACCGGCAGCATAACGGTGCCTTCTTCGTCCATAATGTCAACCGGGCAGAAATCCCAGCCGTTAAGGGCAATGGTAGCGCGGTGCTTTTCGGTAGTATCGCGCCCGCCTTCGTACAGGGCGTTGGTTTCAACTATATTGCTGTTGGGCACATGTGCCTGAAAAGCCTTTACCATTTCACGCGGCAGAATGTTCGGGCCGTGCGGTTCGCCGGTATGCAGTTTAATTGCCACTTTGCCGTAAATGCCTTCGTTAATCATATCGTAAAGTTTAATAAGAGTATCAGCGTTGATGTTTTTGCTGAAATATACTTTGGCACGGCTGCCTGCGCCGCCGTTTGCGGAAACCTTTACGCTTCCTTCGCCTGCTGCAAACACATTTCTTACCCCCTCAAGATTATACGCCGCAACACCGACAGCGGCAGTTCCGGCTGCTTTTAAAAAGTCGCGTCTTGTCATTTTTTTCATTTTGCATTCGCTCCTTTAGCCATAATTTTGCTGTCAGTTATATCCTACTACTTGAAGTTCAGTCCATGTCAAGCAAAATTTCAAGCGCTTGTAAAAGCCCCTACAAGGCTGTCGGTACGCGGTCGCAAAACCGTGTCATAGCTCATCAGCTGATAATCGGCCAAACGTGCCATGTTCTGCAAAGCCTCTATTTTTTGCAGCAGCATATCACGCGCCTGCGCCAGTATTTTTTTGCGCTGCTGGCAGGTCTGTTCGCCCAGCTTGGCAAGGTTTATATAATCGGCAATGGCCTCCAGTGACATGCCAGCGCCTTTTAAAGTCTGAATGAAGGCAACCCATTCCACAAAATTTTCGTCATAATTGCGTACGCCGCTGCTGGTGCGCGGTACGGCGGGTATAATGCCCATGCGCTCGTAATATCTTAATGTATCTGCCGATACGCCGGTTCTTGCGGCAATCTCTTTAATAGTCATTTTCAGCCCCTCCTTACAATGTTCCCTGACGGATTTTATAAATAATATAGTCTATCAAATCCAGCGATTTTTGTTTGCTGTGTATTTCTTCCAGAAGGTCCAGGCGGTGCCTGCGCAGAATTTTTATCGGCCCGGCCGAGCCGCCCTCTGCCAGCAGCTTTAAAAAGCGGCTGATGCTGAAGGCATCAAGCCCGGCGCTGCTTAACGATGCAGCCAGTGCCTCCGTGCGCTGCTCATCTATATTAACCGGTTTTTTATTCATTATCATCACCCGCCTGCCTGCATTAGTTTTTTGTTGCTTTAATTATAAAACTCACCTTAAAGCTGCGTCCAATACTTGTATTTTATGGTTTACCATGCCTGATAAACATAATTTGCTTGCAGGCGCAGGCTGCGCTATTTTATAATAAATATACAGTGTTTACAGGAGGGAATGCCATGGAAACAAGGCTTTTACGTTATTTTTTAACCGTTGCCCACGAAGAAAACATTACCCGCGCCGCCGAAGTGCTGCACATTACCCAGCCGACGCTCAGCCGCCAGCTGGTACAGCTTGAAGAAGAAACCGGCGTAACGCTGTTTATCCGCGGCAAGCGCAAAATTACGCTGACGCCCGAAGGCATGCTGCTGCGCCGCCGTGCAGAAGAAATTTTATCGCTGGTAGACAAAACCGAAAAAGAACTTCTGCAGCAGGACGCACTTGTGGAAGGCACTATTTCCATAGGCTGCGGCGAATTAAATTCCGTTAACCTGCTGGCGCAGATTATAAAAGACTTTAAAGCCCTTTACCCGAAAGTAAAATTCAATCTGCATACCGGCAATTCCGACCGGCTGAAAGAGCAGCTTGAGCAGGGGCTGATTGACATTGCCCTGCTGCTGGAGCCCGTGAGCATTGAAAAATATGATTTTCTCCGCCTGCCGGTAAAAGAACGCTGGGGCGTAATTATGCCAACCGGCTGCGCGCTGGCCGCCAAAAAGAGCATTACCGCCCGCGATTTAACAGGCCTGCCGCTTATTACCGGCCGCCGCGCCACCATTAACAACGAACTTAACAACTGGATTGGCCGCGAGCTAAGGAATTTAAACATAGTGTTTACCACTGACCTTGCCGCCAACGCCATTTTAATGGTAACAAGCGGCCTTGCTTATCAGCTGACGCTGGAAAACCCCGTCCCCGCACTGGACGGAACGCGCGTTACCTTCCGCCCGCTGGAGCCTGAACTCAGCTTCGGCACGCTGCTTGCCTGGAAGCGTTATGCCCCTGGCAGCCCCGCCGCAGAAAAATTCATCAGCCATGCAAAATGCTTTTTAAGCATGAACCAATCTCAAAGATAAGCATTGGAATTTTTGCCTTTGCCTACATTATAATAAAAGCACCGGGAGCATCATGCCGGTGCTTTTGCTATTGACTTAAAGCGTACTTCAACTGTTAAACTAAAGGCAGGGAAAAATTATGCAGAACAACAGCAAAACTTCACACCTTTCTTTTACGGCGCAGCGGGCGGCGGGCTATTTACTGGGCTTTGCCCTTTTATACGCCCCGTTTGAACTGTACCGCCGCTTTTTGGAAAACGTTTTAAACGTGCAGCCGGCGTTTTTGCCGCACGCTTTCTGCCCGCGCATACCTACGGCAGAAATTTTTACCGGCGGATTTTTCGATCTCAACAATTTAATGCTGGTATCAACTTTGCTTTTCTGGCTGCTGTGCCTGCTGTTCGACCCGTTTTTCTGCGGCAGGCTGTGCGTGGTCGGCTATTTTGCCGAAAGCCTCAGCCATCTGGTGCCGGAACGCTGGCAGATTGAATGGGAAAAATATGTGCCGGTGCCTTATATCCGCTTCGGCATGCTGCTTGGCTATATGCTGCTGCCGCTGTGGTACGGCTTTTACCCCTGCGCCTACTGCAACTTTTATCTGTTCGACAGCCTTGTAAGCGTTCTTTTCGGCGCGGCCATTTCGTTTACCGTGCCGCTTGCCGCAACAGGCTTTTTATACCTGGTGCTGTTTGGGCTATTTACCAAAGGCGGGCGCGGCTACTGCCGCTTTATGTGCCCGCAGGGAGCAATGCAGAGCCTGTTTTTCATCATCGGCAGCAAACTGGGCATAGCCTCCAAAATACAGGTTGACAGCGAAAAATGCGTAAAATGCCGCCTTTGCGTTAAAAACTGCCCCATGCGTGCCATGAGCCTTAAAAACGGCAGCATTAAAAATGACGTAAGCCTGTGCATAAAATGCGGCGTATGCCAGCATAACTGCCCCGTAAAAGCCATTACAACAGGAGGCGGCAGATTATGAAAAAGAATGTTTTAACAACACCAAAAGATAAACTTTTAAATTTAGCCGTTGGTGCCGGTATACCGCTTGGAACCGCTGCAAGCGGCGCTGCCGGAGGCTGCACGGGTATCTGCGGCAGCTGCGGCGGCACATGCCTTGGCGGCTTCGCGCTGGCAGCCTGGCTCTGCGGCAGCGTGTATTTTAAGCGCCGCAGTAAAAGTTTAACCGCTGACGGAAAACCACAATCCGTTCAGCCTTAAATAAAAAATTTAAAGGAGAGATGAATATGAAAAAATTTCTTTGTGCTTTGATGATGGCCGTACTTGCTTTGGGCATAACCGCCTGCGGCGGAGCAGCGGAACAATCTGCACCGGCGCCCGCCGCCAAAACACAAACGGCTGCACCGGCAGCTGACGGCGGCAAAAAAATCCTCGTAGCCTACTTCAGCCATACCGGCAACACCGAAAAAGTGGCACAGCTTATCCAGAGCAAAACCGGCGCCGATATTTTCAAAATCGAAACCGCTACCCCGTATCCTTCCGTTTACCGCGAAACAACGGAACTTGCAAAGCAGGAAAAAGCTGATAACGCACGCCCTGCGCTGAAAAACAAAGTGGAAAACATGGCCCAGTATGATGTTGTTTTTGTAGGTTACCCCATCTGGTGGTACACCGCGCCGATGGCAGTAGCAACCTTTGCCGATGGCTATGACTTCAGCGGCAAAACCGTTATCACCTTCTGCACCAGCGGCGGCAGCCCCATCAGCGAAAGCACGCCCGATATTAACAAATGGTTTAAAGGCGCAAATGTTATTGAAGGCATCCGCGCTTACCCGGACGATACCGCAGCTACCGAAAAATGGCTGGAAGGCCTGAACCTGTAAAACCCCATAAAAAATTAAACCTGCACTTTTAACGGTGCATAAAAAAATCTTCTTCCAGAAAAGGAAGAAGATTTTTATTTTATATTATTTGCGCAGCACAAGTTTAATAAATACCCTGCTGCCTTCATATAATAAAATCATCGGCACTGCCAGAAGTGTCTGCGTTACCACATCAGGCGTCGGCGTAATAATTGCCGCTAAAATAAACGAAGCAACCACCATATAGCGCCGCCCGCGCTTCAGCAAAGCAGAAGTTACCACACCCATCTGCGCCAGCACAATAAGCACCATAGGCAGGTTAAAAATAAATCCGAAAGGCACAACCAGCATCAGGAAAAAGTCCAGATAGCTTTCTATCGAAAGCATCGGCGCAATATTGCCGCCTGCAAAGGTTGTAAAAAAGTGCAGCCCCTGCGGAAATACAAAAAAGTATGCAAAAGCAATACCCGCCCAGAACAAAAGCACCGACGAAGGCACAAACAGCATCAGCGCCGAGCGCTCCCTGCCGGTTAGGGCTGGCACCAGAAACGCCCACAGTTCATAAAACAAAACCGGGGCCGCAAGCAGCACGCCGCAGGCAAGCGCTATTTTTATGTAGATAAAAAACGCTTCCGCCGGGCGCATATAATACAAATTGGTGGCAGGCGCCGTCAGCACTGCCACAATTTCATCAATATAAAAACTGCTTACCAGCGTACCTGCGGCAAGCGCCGCCAGGCTGTGCAGAATTCTGCGCCGCAGTTCGCCCAGATGTTCCGTTAAAGTCATTGCCTCATCATTGTTATCTAACGGACGGCTATTATCCATAGCTTGCGCCGTCATTTTTTAGCTTCTGCCTGCGCAGCTTCCGTTCCGGCAGGCACAGCTTCTTTAGTTTCTGCGCTTTCGGTAATTTCACCGGCTTTTTTAATTTCCGTTTCAGTGCTGTTTACAGCCTGTTTAAACTCTTTCATGCTCTTGCCAAGGGCAGAACCGATTTCCGGCAGTTTGCCGGGGCCAAAGAAAATAAGACCGATAACCAAAATAAGCAAAAGTTCGGGTAAGCCTAAACCAAACATAATAATTCCTCCTTGCAGCTGCTTTATTATAAGTTTTATGCTTTGCTACATATATAGTAACACTTGCAGTCAGCTCTAAGTCAAGCCTTATTTAAAATTTAATCTTGGGCTAACCTTCGTTTTACTTATACTATACAAAGCGCATCAATCTATGCTGATAAGTTCATAATTGGGGTTGCCCATTTTCAGTTCTTTCATGTAGCTTAACTGGCGCAAACCTTCGCGGCTTTCAATGCGCTCAATCAAATCTTTGTTGTCGCTGCCCGGTTTGTCATAAACCAAATCTACGCTCGCCTGGTCAATAGCCAGCAAATCTACGGATGCCAGCATACCGATATCGCCTATCGTCGGTGGTTCGGCTTCCGGCCCGGCGCAGTCGCAGCGCACGGACATTCTGTTAAGCACATTAATATAGGCAATGCGTTTGCCAAAAAAGTCCGTTACGGCTTTGCCTGCCTCCGCCATGTGCTCCATAAAATGCGCCCCGCGGATGGAAAAATCGGCATTGTGCTGCATGGCCTTGCCTACTTTAGCATCGGCGCAGCCAATGGCGATATTTTTAAGCGAGCCGCCGAAGCCGCCCGAAGCGTGGCCTTTAAAATGCGTCAGCACTATCATGCTGTCATAATTCACAAGGCTTTTGCCTACGGACATTTCCGTAAAGTGCTTGCCCCCGCGCACCGGCAGCATTACCGCGCCATGCTCGTCCATAATATCCACCGGGCAGAAATTTCAGCCGTTGGCTGCGATGGTTTTGCGGTGCAGCTCCGTAGTATGCCGCCCGCGTTTATATAAAGTATTTGTTTCGACAATGTTGCTGTCGGGTATGCGCTGCTGCACGGCTTTTACAAATTCGCGCGGCAGAAAGTTCTGCCCGCCGATTTCGCCGGTGTGTACCTTAACTGCCACCTTGCCGTAAATTTCGCTGTTAATAAGCTCGTACAGCTTAACCATGTGCTCCGCATCAATATGGCGTGTAAAATATACTTTGGCACAGCTGCCGTTTGCTAGCGGCGCTTTAAGCAGCTTGCTGCCAATAACAGGAGCCTGCGCATAAGCCCTGCCAAAATCCGGCAGGCTGAATGCCGCCGCGCTGATTGCCGCTGCACCGGCAAGTTTTAAAAAATCCCTTCTGGTCAGTTTATCCATTGATACAACCCCCTTTAACAACCCATATAATAAAAGCGCCATCATACCTTATACTTTCATTATAGGTGTTAAAGCGTGCTTTCCGTCAACGGCAAAAACTGTGCCATTTTGTACAATAAGGGCTGTTTTAAAAAGTTTTACACATTTATCATTTCATAATTGGGGTTGCCCATTTTCAGTTCGCGCATGTAACTTAACTGGCGCAGGCCTTCGCGGCTTTCAATGCGCTCAATCAGGTCTTTGTTGTCGCTGCCCGGTTTGTCATAAACTAAATCTACGCTCGCCTGGTCAATCGCCAGAATATCCGTTGAAGCGAGAATACCTATATCGCCGATAGTGGGTTCCGCCGCACGCGCACCGGCGCAGTCACAGTCTACGGACATACGGCGCATAACGTTAATGTAAACAATGTGCTTGCCGAAAAAATCCGTTACGGCTTTGCCCGCTTCAACCATGTTTTCCATAAAGGCGGCATTGCGCACGCTAAAGCCCCTGCCGTGCTGCATTATTTTGCCAACCTCACCGTCGGCGCAGCCAATGGCAATGTTTTTAAGCGAGCCGCCGTAGCCGCCCATGCTGTGCCCTTTAAAATGCGTCAGCACCACCATGCTGTCGTAATCCACAAGGCTTTTGCCTACGGACATTTCCTTAAAATGTTTGCCTCCGCGCACCGGCAGCATTACCGCTCCGTGCTCGTCCATAATATCTACCGGGCAAAAATTCCAGCCGTTAGCGGCAATGGTTGCGCGGTGACGCGCCGTAGTGCTGCGTCCGCCGCCATAAGCAGTGTTGGTTTCAACAATCACGCTGCCGGGAATCTGTTCCTGCACGGCTTTTACAAAACTGCGCGGCAGGAAGTTTTTGCCGCCCTGCTCGCCGGTGTGTATTTTAAGCGCTACTTTGCCATAAATATCGCTGTTGATTAATTTATACAGCTTTACCATGCTGTCTTCGTTTATTTTATCCGTAAAATACACTTTGGCACGGCTTATGCCGTCCGCTGCCGCGCTGCCTGCCGCAGCATTAACCGGCTGCCCGGCAGTTGCCGCTGTCTGCGTGGCCGCGTCGCCAAACTTGCAGCCTGCCAGCCCCAAAACCGTAAAGGCTGCCAGTTTTAAAAAGTCTTTGCGTGAAATCCTGTCCATATCAATGCCCCCCTTTAAACCATAACGGCATGCAATAAATTTGATTTGCCTAAATTATACCCGCTGGAGCCATTTCCAAGTCAAGCTTTAAGGCAATAAGTTTTTAATATTTTCAAATTTATAAGGCAGGCTTTACCGTCTGCCCAAAGCAGCAAAAAAGGGAGTACGCCAATATTTTTAACAGCTATTCCGCACTGTAATTAATAAAAAAGAGGACGGCAAAAAGCCGTCCTCAAAGGGTTATGTGTCAGAAGAACTGAAATTTAAAATTAGAAAGTGAATACAACTTCAGTCCACAAGGATTGAGTATCTTCACTGCCTTCACGGGATTCCATATCGACGTATTTAACGCCTGCTACAATGTTTTTGGCAAGGGTTACATTAGCGCCAACATCATAACCTTCATAGCCGTCGCCGGAAATCATATCGCTCGGGAATACGCCATAGCCGCCTGCGAACAGGGTAGGTTCAAGGAAGGTTGCGAGCGGACGGTCGCTGTAGTTAGCGTATACGCCCCAAGAACCAACCTGAGAAGCTTTAGCGCCGCGGTAAGACAAGCCTACCAGATAACCGCTTTCATCGCCGTCTTCAAGATAACTAAAGTCGCTGTCGCCATAGAAATAGCTGCCTTTCAAGGTCAAATCTTTAGCGATTTCACCGGATACGGAAGCTTCCCAAATCTGGTTGTCGCGAATATTATCAGCATTGTAGTAATGAACCAATGCGTTAACTGCACCGATTTTAGCTTCAACACCGGCTACATATACACGGTCGCCGTCTTCGGTTAAAGTGCCTTCCAGTTCATGAGTTACAGGATCTTCATCAAAGAAATATTCATCCCAAACGGAACCATTAGTCCAGTTGCTGCTGGAAGCTTTGTAAGCCCAGCCGAGAACTTTAACTTTGTCGCCATAGCTGAGTTTTACGCCGTCGCCGCGATTATCGACTACATCACCCATAACGAAGTCCTGACGGCCTGCTTCTACTTTAACACCGCCAACACGGCCGGTTACATATGCCCAGTTCAGATCTAGTTCGTCATCGCTGTCATGGCCGCTCCAAGTTTGGTCAGTATAATATTGACGGTTTTCAAGACGGCCAACATAAGTCCAGTCTTCGTTAATAGCGCCGTTTACGAACAAACGGGTACGCAAATAACCTTCGTTATTGCTTGCAGTACCATCAGTAGAACGATAAGATGCACGGATCTGACCGGTGATTTTTACGTTGTCAGATTTTTTCTCGAGGTTAGCAACGCGAACGCCAAGGCTGTCCAGTTCGTCAGCAAATTCAGCAGCTAATTTATCAACATTAGCGCCTTTTGCCATTGCTTTTGCTACAATCTGAGCCATTTCATAGCGGGTCATCAGTTTATCTCCGCCGTAGGTGCCGTCGGGATAACCGTCTACAACGCCTTCTGCTGCCAGTTTGTTAACAGCATCATAAGCCCAGTGGCCGGCCGGTACATCGCTGAACGGGTTAGCTGCATATGCGGATGCAGTTACGCCGAGAGCCATTGCCATTGCTAATACTAAGGATTTTTTCATTTTGTTTTCCTCCTTTTAGAAAAACACTTTATATTTTATAAAGCGCGGAGGTACAAATTACCGGCTTTTGCCAAAACTTACGGTGCGAGTCTCCTGGTTTCCTCTACCTGTTTTGCCGCCTGCCTTTAACCTGTGCCTTTTGCGCAATATAACTAAGCCAAGGCTTTGCCCCTGAGGAATTGGCAAAGCCTTAAAAAAGAAGGCGTACTTGCAATACGGAACAGTGAAAAACTCCGGCTAAAACTGCCAAAAGGGATGGAGAAAAATCTCATGTTCCCAACCTTCTTTTCCCGGGCAAAGTAACAACCGGCCTGACCGGCCAGTCTTTCTTCACAGTTTTATTATATAAACGGGCAGTTTAATCTGCAATTTCAATAATTAATGCCAGTTATTAGCGGTGCTTATTAATTACCGGCGTTTTTCTGCGGGCGAAAGGCTTCCAGAATTACGTTTGCAAAGTCTTTAATGTAATTATTGGCGTTGGCTTTTTTCCAAAAGAGGTAGTATTTTATCTGCGCCTGCTTGCCGCCCTGGTACAGCGCCAAAATGCGGATGCCCTCGCTGGGTTTGGTATCGGGTGCGGCGCTGCCGCCAAACAAAAAGCCGTTGCCCGCCGCTGCCATAATGCGCGCTTCTTCTACGCTGCGCGCAAAAACAAAACTGCCTTCAAAGCCCAGCACCTGCGTATAAAAATCCTTTTCCGTTTCACGCTGTTTTTCATCTGCTACCAGAATGCAGGGAATCTGCTCCAAATCTTTCAGCTCGGCGCAGCCGCCTTCAAAGCCGCCGTAAACGGAAGATACTTCAATAAAGCACGGCAGCGATACTACCGGCAGCATTTCGTATTCTTCCGATACCACATGCCTTTGCAGGTTAAAGGCTATATCCGTTTTGCCGTCGCGCAGAAGCGCGGCAATTTCGTCATGCGTACCGCCGCTTACATTCAGGCGCACGCCTGCATTTTGCTGTTTAAACATGCTTACCGCCTTATACAAACGGTCATCGGCAAAGCTGTTAAGGTAACACACTTTCAGGCTGCCTTCCTGCCCGGCAGCAGCGGCAATAGTGCCGTTTTTAAGTTTTTCCGTTTCGCCAAGCAGTTTTTTGCCGTGGCTGTACAGGTATTTTCCGGGTTCAGTCAGCGTAAAGCGGCGCGTGCTGCGCACCAAAAGCTGTACCCCCAGTTCTTTTTCCAGCGACAATATCTGCTGGGATATTGCCGACTGCGATATAAAACATTCTTCGGCCGCTTCTGTAAAGCTGCCGGTGTCCACTACGGTTACAAAATATTTAATCTGCCTCAGCAGCATAAGCCGCCCCTCCTCTCTCAGGAACTGTATTTTTATTGTAAAGTTTTGACTTTACTTTCAGTCAAGCCGTTACGCAAATTTTTCAAAAACTTTTCTTATTTTTGCTACAAAGCCATGCCTTACCGCATAAAAGCATGTTTTTTAGTTATTTACTATCATATATAACAGAGTAAACTTAAAACAAATTGTATTTTTAATGCTATTTATAAGAAATTTTTATGAACATTTTTCAACAGCCCTTGACTTAGAGCCGTCTTCAACTTTTATAATAAAGGCGTAAAAACAAATCCTGCCCAGGGCAGGCTAAAAAGGCAAGGATTATTATGAAAAAAACAGCCAGAATTTTGCTTGCGCTTTGCGCTTGCATGCTTATAGGAGGTAATGCCGCTATGGCACAGGACAGAATGGAAGAAAGCTCCGCCACCGTTAAAGCCCTTTACGGTGCGGAAAATCCGTGCAGCATTAAAGGTGCGCCGGAACTTGGCGAGATTATGCAGAAATTTATTTACAGCGATGTGAATAATCAGGTAAAAATGCCTTTGGCGCAAAAAGAGCTGCTGACGCTGGTGGTTTTAACTGCCAACAACACTCCGGAAGATATCGGTATTCACGTTAAAGGCGCGTTAAATGCCGGGGCAACGCCCGAAGAAATACGCGAAACCCTTTACCAGTGCACGCCTTATGTTGGTTTTGCACGCAGCAAGGCCGCGCTGATTGAAATGCAGATTGCTTTTGAAGAAGCAGGCGTAAAACTGCCGCTGGAAAACCAGGGCACAACTACCGACGCCGACCGCATTGCCAAAGGCGAACAAACGCAGGTTGACATTTTCGGCGACCGTATGCGCGGTTTTGCAAATTCCGGCAAAGGCGACCAGGCGCACATTAACAACTGGCTCAGCGGCAACTGCTTTGGCGATTATTACACCCGCAAAATGCTTGATTTAAAACAGCTCGAGCTGATTACCTTTACCGCAATTATCACGCTCGGCTGCTGCGACCCGCAGGCCAAAGCACATGTTAACGGCAACCTTGGCGTAGGTAACACCCGTCAGGATTTAATTGACGCCGTTACCGTAGCGCTGCCCTACATCGGCTATCCGCGCACGCTCAACGCCATCAGCGCCATTAACGCCGTTGTACCGGCAGAATAAAAAAGTTTCCCCGTTCCGCAAATAAAAAAAATCCGCCCGGAGGCGGAAATTTACGAAAGAGGAGCAAAGCATATGAAAACTAAAAAACTTTTATTAGCATTATGCACATTTATGATTATGGGAGGTAATGCAGTTATGGCACAGGAACAAACAATACCTGAAGAATTTGCAAAAGAAAACATTTTTGGGCTCGGCGAAAAGAACGTGGCTTACCAGCAGTATTTTATCGGCCAGAGCTATTTAAACCCGCTGACCAAAGAACGTGTAGGCACAGCCAACGTAACCTTTGAACCAGGCTGCCGCAACAACTGGCATATTCATCACAAAGGCGGGCAGATTTTACTGGTAACCGCAGGACGCGGCTACTACCAGGAATGGGGCAAACCAGCGCAGGAACTTAAACCCGGCGACGTTGTAAACATTGCGCCCGAAGTTAAACACTGGCACGGCGCCGCACCGGACAGCTGGTTTGCGCACATTGCCATTGAAGTACCGGCTGAAGGCAGCAGCAACGAATGGCTGGAGCCCGTTACCGACGAAGAATACAGCAAATTAAAATAAACCGCAGTAAACAAGTACGAATAAAGAATCCGCTTACACAAGTATAACCCCCTCCGCTGTTAAAACGGAAGGGGTTATTATTATGCCTGCGAAAGCAAATAAAAAAAGCACTGCAATACTGATTACAGTGCTTTGGCTATAAAATAAAAATGGTGATCCACCCGCGACTCGAACGCGGGACACCCTGATTAAAAGTCAGGTGCTCTACCGACTGAGCTAGTGGATCACATCAGTTACTAAAACGTCAAGCCCGTTCCAGCAACAAAATAATTATACAAATTAATCATTGCTTTGTCAAGCATTTTCAATAATTTTTCTGCAAAAAATTTTATGCGCGCTGTAAGCTTCCGGCAGGCCTCCCTGCATAAATTCTTGCGCACACAAACGCAAAACACAGCGCAAGAAAAATTATGCCGCCAAACACCATGCTGCCCATTTCCAAAGAAGCTATTATTTCGCCGCACAGCATGGTACCAAAAGTTGTACCGAGGTTGGCGGCTGTTAAAAACAGGCCATTGGCAAAATCAGGTGCTTCCGGCGCGGCAGAGGTAATCCAGTATTGGTTTATATTTACATTAATGCCGCCAATAATGCCCCATACAAGCGTTAATGCTACCACGGCCGGTGCATAAGCGCCCGCAAAATACACCACCATATATACGGCCGCCAGTGCCGGGGCAAACAGTAGCGCCGTGCGCAGCGGCGCTTTGGTAAGCAGCCTGCCGCCGATAATATTGCCCAGAATATTGGCGCAGCCGTATATAAACAGCACCGCGCTGATATTGTTCCATGAAAGGTGCGTAATTTGTTCAAGGTAACCGGAATAAAAACCGAATACGCCAAAAACAGCGCCGTTCATAAAAATAATGCCTGCAATAGAAAGCCAGAGCACCGGGCGTTTTAACAGCACAAGCTGTTCCTTGCAGGAAGTGCGCCCCTGTACCGGCAAACGCGGCACAAAAACAAGCGTTGCCGCAAACGCCAGAAGGTTGCCTGCCGCAAATACCGCCATTGCCGCGTCAAGCGAAAAATTGGCCGCCACAAAGCTGCTTATGGGCACTCCCAGCACCATGCCTGCCGAAACGCCTACAATAACTTTGGCAACGGCTTTTAACCGGTCTTTTTCCGGCACGGAAGCACCGGCAACGGAAAAGGCCAGCGAACAGTACACCGGATGCAAAAATGCTGGCAGCACGCGGGCAGCAAGCGCCACGGCAAAATTATCCGTACACATTCCCGCTATATTGCCAAGTGCAAAAAGCCCCAGTACCAGCAGCATCACTTTTTTGCGTTCCATACCGGAAAACAGCAGCGGCATAACCGGGCCGGAAAACGCTACCGCCAGCGCAAAAAGGCTTATTAAAAGCCCTGCCTGCGGTATGCTTACACCAAAGCGCTCCGCCAGAAGCGGCAAAATGCCTATAACGCCCATTTCGGTATTGATAATGCTGAATACGCCAATGGTTAAAATAAATATCATTAAATTACCGTTTGATTTTAACAATGCAGTTTCTCCTTTAAATTTTTATAATTAAAGCCGCTTTAACAAATTTATTATAAAAAACGCCATTGTTAAAAACAAATACTTAATTTGGTTGTTTTATATGCTTTTTAAGTATAAATTTTTACAAACGCCTGCTGAACTTTTGCACTAAAAATATTTACAAATAAAATAATTGGTGTAATATATAGTATGATGTAAGCAAAAGCTAACCATTACGCATTTCAGTTTAACAATATGCTTTTGAGAAATAAAATACTGGAAAATATTTTAAACTTGTGTTATTATAGAAAGCAGACGCAATTTTAAAAACAATATTTTTTATTAATTAGCAAAAGTCATTCCTAAATGGAGGATTTTATATGCAGATAGGTTTGGATATCGGCAGCACCACTGTAAAAATAGCCGTGCTGGATGATGCCGGAAAACTGCTTTTCAGTAAATATGCCCGTCATGCCAGCCGCATTACGGAAACCATAAAAACCATACTCAATGAACTTGCCGCGCAGATGCCGTGGCTAAAAACAGCACGGCTTGCCATCAGCGGCAGCGCAGGCATTGGTGTTGCCGAAAGCTGCGGCGTGCAGTTTGTGCAGGAAGTTTTTGCAGAAAAAATATGTACGGAACGCCTTAACCCGGATACGGACGTTGTTATTGAACTGGGCGGCGAAGATGCTAAAATATTATTTTTAGGGCGGCATTTTGACGCCCGCATGAACGACAGCTGTGCAGGCGGCACAGGGGCTTTTATTGACCAGATGGCTTCTTTGCTGAACGTACCGGCCGAAGAACTTGACAAACTGGCAGCCACTGCCAAAACACGCTACACCATTGCCAGCCGCTGCGGCGTATTTGCCAAAAGCGACATTCAGCCCCTTTTAAACCAGGGAGCGGAAAAAAATGACCTTGCTGCAAGCATTTTTGACGCCGTTGCCAGCCAGGCGGTAACAGGCCTTGCCAAAGGCCGCCCTATTAAAGGCAACGTGCTTTACCTTGGCGGCCCGCTGACTTTTTTTGGCTGCCTGCGCGCCAGCTTTGACAAAATTTTAAATTTACAGGGCACCTGCCCCGAAAACAGCTTATATTATGTGGCAATGGGCTGCGCTTTTTGTGCCGAGCACACCGTAGACCTTACCACGCTGGCGGAAAAAATGCACGCTGCGGACGCCAACCGCCAGTTTGAGCATTTGCCGCCGCTGTTTAAAAATATGGAAGAATATGACGCCTTTGTTGCGCGCCACAACCGCGACAACGTTCAGCGAGGCGATATTGCAGCCGCCAGTGAAGCCTATCTAGGCATCGACAGCGGCAGCACAACCATAAAAATTGCCGTAGTTGCGCCGGACGGCAAACTGCTTGATTCTTTTTACCAGAGCAACAAAGGCAACCCCGTTGTCGCCGTGCGCGATTACCTGACCGGATTTTACGAAAAATACCCTGACTGCAAAATACTTGCCGCTGCCGTTACGGGCTACGGCGAAGAACTTATAAAACACGCATTCCACGCCGATTACGGCATTGTGGAAACCATGGCGCATTTTATTGCTGCAAAAAGCCTTTTGCCGGAAGTGGATTTTATTCTTGACATCGGCGGGCAGGACATTAAATGCCTTAAAATACACAACGGCTGCATCGACAACATCTTTTTAAACGAAGCTTGCTCCAGCGGATGCGGCAGCTTCTTGCAGACTTTTGCCGGTATTCTCGGTTACAGCGCGGAAGATTTTGCCAAAATAGGCCTTTTTGCCGATAAACCGGTTGACCTTGGCAGCCGCTGTACCGTATTTATGAACAGCAACGTAAAGCAGGCGCAGAAAGACGGGGCTTCCGTTGCCAATATCAGCGCCGGGCTTTCCATAAGCATTGTTAAAAACGCACTGTTTAAGGTTATACGCCCTTCCGGGCCTGATGACCTTGGCAAACACATTGTTGTGCAGGGCGGCACCTTTTTAAACAACTGCGTGCTGCGCGCCTTTGAGCAGGAACTGAACCTTGAGGTTGTGCGCCCCGATATAGCAGGCTTAATGGGTGCTTACGGCGCAGCCTTATATGCGCAGGAACGCCGCAAACTGCATCCGCAGGATTCCGCGCTGCTTAAAGCGGAACAACTGCGCACTTTTTCACATACGGTTAAATCCGTTACCTGCGGGTTATGCAGCAACCACTGCCACTTAACGGTAAATATCTTTGCCGACGGCAAACCTTACATCAGCGGCAACCGCTGCGAACGCCCGGTTACGCACTGCGCGCCCAACGACAGCCTGAACCTTTACCGCTACAAGCTGCAGTTACTGGAAGAATTTAAGCCAGTACCCGGCAGGCGCGGCAAAATAGGCCTGCCGCTCGGCCTTAATATGTACGAACTGCTGCCGTTTTGGCATACCTTTTTTACGGAGCTGGGCTTTGAAGTAATTACCAGCCCCATTTATGACAAAACCATTTTCCAGAAAGGCCAGAACACCATTCCGAGCGACACGGTATGTTACCCGGCCAAAATGATGCACGGCCATATAAAATGGCTGCTGGCGCAGGGCATTACAAGCATTTTTTACCCCTGCATGACCTACAACGTTGACGAGGACACAGCGCAGAACTGTTATAACTGCCCGGTTGTTGCCTATTACCCCGAAGTTTTGGCAGCAAACATTGAAGAATTAAAAAATATTCACTTCTTTTACGATTACCTTGGCCTTTTGAACAAAAAACTGCTGGCTAAAGAATTATACAAAATGCTGAACCCCGTTTATACGGATTTGAGCAGTGCGGAAATTAAAAACGCGCTTACCCCCGCATTTAAGGCTTACCGGGATTTTGAAGCCCGCGTTAAGGAGCAGGGCAAAAAAATAACCGAAGAAGCCTTAAGCAAAAACATGCCGGTTATTATCCTTGCAGGGCGCCCGTACCATACCGACCCGAAAATTAACCACGGCATAGACCGCCTTATTACCGGACTGGGCGCTGCTTTAATCAGCGAAGACTCCGTAAGCGGCAATATTGACCGCAAAGATTTGAACAAAGACCTGGAAGTTTTAAACCAGTGGACCTATCACAGCAGGCTGTATGCCGCCGCTAAATTTGTCGCGCAGAACCATGCCATGAACCTTGTTCAGCTTGTAAGCTTCGGCTGCGGCTGCGATGCCATTACGGCCGATGAATGCCGCCGCATACTGGAAGAAAGCGGCAAAATTTACACCCAGATAAAAATTGATGACATTGAAAACCTTGGTGCGGCACGCATAAGGCTGCGCAGCCTGTTTGCGGCACTGGGCTTTGAATGCTAAAATAATTTTTGAAGGAGCAATTTTTATGTCAGAAACTGTGCTACCGGTTTTTACCAAAGAAATGAAAGCTACGCACACCATACTTGTGCCGAATATGCTGCCGTTTCATTTTGCCTTGCTGCGTTCCGCGCTGCAAAGCTGCGGCTACAAAGCCGAAATTTTACAGAACACCGGCCGCAACGTTATTGAAACAGGGCTGAAATACGTTAACAGCGATATATGTTACCCGGCGCTGCTTGTTATCGGGCAGATTATAAGCGCGCTGGAAAGCGGCAGATACGACCTCAGCAAAACGGCCGTTATGCTCAGCCAGACCGGCGGCGGCTGCCGCGCTTCCAATTATATATACCTTCTGCGTAAGGGCATGGAAAAAGCAGGGCTCGGCAATGTGCCAATCATCAGCCTTAATGTAAACGGCATGAACGAGCAGCCCGGCTTTGAGCTTAACCTTGCCATGATAAAAAAATTTATGGCCGCCATTATTTACGGCGACACTTTAATGTACCTTGCCAACAAAACCCGCCCCTACGAAACCATTAAAGGCGCGGTGGACGAACTGGCAGGCAAATGGCTGAACAGACTTGAAACCGCTTTTATGGAAGGCAAGGCGCAGGCTACCGGAACCATGAAGCAGCTTTCGCGCGCTCTGGCGGAGGATTTTGCCGCCCTGCCGCAAAAAGCGGAGCATAAAATAAAAGTTGGCATTGTCGGCGAAATTTACATTAAATACGCAGGGCTTGGCAACAACAATTTGGAGCAGTTTTTACAGAAGCAGAACTGCGAATACATGCTGCCGGGGCTGCTGAACTTTATTATGTACTGCGCCGACACTTACTTAACAGACTACAAACTGTACGGCGGCAAATTTTTTAAATACGGCATATCCAAAATGGCAATGCTTTATTTAAAACGCCTCGAAAAAATTATGCTTTCCGCACTTTCCACCCCGCCCTTTAAGCCGCCCGCTTCTTACGAAGAAACCAAAGCGCTTGCCAAAGGCGTTATTGGCTACGGCAACAACATGGGCGAAGGCTGGCTTTTAACGGCCGAAATGCTGGAACTTGCCAAAAACGGCTACAACAACATCATCTGCGCACAGCCCTTCGGCTGCCTGCCTAACCATATAGCCGGGCGCGGCATGCTTAACAAAATCAAGGAAATTGCTGAAAATGCCAATATCCTGCCTATCGACTACGATTCCAGCGCTTCCAAAGTAAATCAGGAAAACCGCATTAAATTAATGCTGGCTACCGCCGAATAAAATTTTAAACAAAAAATTACCCCGTTGCCAAAGAACTGACAACGGGGTTTATTTTTACTGTTATTTAATTAATTGCTGCCCTGATAAACCATACCCTGAATATCGGTATCGGCTTTAACCTGTACAAAGGTGGTGGAGCCTGCCGGAATATTTACGGATTTGCCGGTTACAAAGGCACCACCGATAATACCTACCGGGCCAAGCACTACCATACCGCCGATAGCGGCACCGGCTGCACCGGCAACGGTTTCGGCTGCCTGTTTGGCAACATCACCGAGGAATACTTTAACGCGGGTATTATCAATAGCGTAAATAAAGCCAAAGTCAACATCAATGCGGGCATCCTGGCCGAACATACGCGGGCCTACAACCTTGGTTACCTTGCCAACGCCTTCAGCGCCTTTCGGCAGTACCAGCACATCATTAACAAAAACATTGTCGGCAACTTTGTATTTTACAACATCGCCTGCTTTTGCGGTTTTGCTGCTGAGGTCTTCGGCAAATTCAAGCTTGATTACAGAATCTTTCGGCAGAGTTACGGTTTCAACAACAACAATGCCGTCCTGGAAAGCAAGGTTTGCCAGTGCTTCAAGGCGTCCAGCAAGAGAGCCTGCGTCAACTTCGCCGTTCAGCATGGTTTCCAGTGCTTCAATGCGGCTTTTGGCCGGGCCGCCTGCCGTGCTTTCGGTAAACTGCCATTCAACGGCATTCAGCTTGGTTAAAAAGCTTGCTTCGCCGCTGCCGGGATAACCATTGATATAATCATACAAATTATCAACTCTATTTAAAATAGGGTCAGTGGTAATGGTGCCGTAAACGTCGTCTTCAAGGCTGTCCATTCTGCTGACCAGTGCGCCTGCCTGTTCCGTACCGTACAGGGTAACTTCCAATGCGCCCATTTTTTCACTGGCAGACATTGTTTTCGGCGCAGCTGAGGCTTCAATGGCAGCGCTGGCGGAAATTTCGTCACCTGCTGCAGCTAAAGCTACGCCCGGAAAGGCAGATGTAACAGTAAGTGTTAACGTTAAAAATAAAGTAAGGAGTTTTTGTTTCATTTCATTACCTCCGTGCAAAAATATATATTAATTATATCATAAAAAGGCTTAAAAAAACAGTAAACTAATTGAAAACCGGGCAAGCATAAAAGCAAAGCCCGGTTTTATTTATTATTTTAAATATTTTGCAAAACTTGCCGCTACGGCATCTTTCATTTCGTCCATTTTGGCAAAGCGTCTTCTGTGCTGAGCACGTTTGGAAGGCTTCAGTTCCTCCATGGATTTTCTGTATTCGGGAATGGGTATTTTGTAAAAACGCTTGTCGTCAAGCTGCGTTCCTTCACATTCCTGCCAGAAGGCATCCAGCGAAGTTTTCAATTTGCGGTCCACGCGGATATGGTTCATGGCATAATAGCCTTCGTTGCTGACGGCGTAAATGCTTTCGCACCCCAGTGCCGCCGCCACATTGCGGATACCGTAAAAAATAAGATTTTTGGTGCGGTAACCGTAAAAGGCTTTGGTCAGCCCTTTGATAACCTCCGAGCCGTTAGGCGTTCCCTGCAATGCGCCAATCCACAGCGCCGGTTCGCCGTTTTTACCGGGCGCCAGCCAGAACATAATCTGGTACAGCGCTTCTTTATCCCACATCAGCACCAGCGAAAGGCAGCCTTCCTTGCGCTGCCCGGCGTGGAACCATAATTCCAGCGTCAGCGGCTTTTCTTCGTAGCTGTCTTCCCACAGGCGCAGCATTTCTCCTTCTGCATAAAGCCTGCGCAGGGCGTCTTCGGTTAACTTGCTTTCCAAAAATTCCACATGCGCCTTTACAAGGCTGATGCGTTCATCATAGGTGGAGTTTTTGTAAAAGAACTGCCTTGTCGCCTGCTCCACAAAACTTGTTGTATGGCGCAGCATATCACGGCGCAGCGGCGTTTCCGCAAAGAAATCCAGCAGGCCGCCAATCTGCTCGCTGTGCAGCATGCAGCGGGAACGGAAAACAACGTACCTTTTCCATTCTTTCAAGCGTTTGGTATTGTACAGGCTATGCCCGATATGTTGTAAAATTTCTGTATCCATGTCAGCCTCGCAATTGTTTGATATGTTACATTATACCATATTGCAGGCCTTACTGCCAGTTATGCTTTGTCGCGGTCATACATCGGGCGCAGGCGGTCCTGCATGGGAATTTTATCGGCCGCAGCCGCAAGCAGCGCCCATTCATACAGCGTACTCTGTGCGCCAACAGGCTCCAGACGGTTGGTAACGCGGCGGTAAGTGCCGTTGGATTGCATCATGTGCGCGCCGACGTTATCGCGCAGGTACAAATCAAGCACTTTTTTAATACGCTCGATATGCGCCGGCGTTTCAACCGGGAAGAACAGTTCAACGCGGTCGTTAAGGTTACGCGGCATCCAGTCTGCACTGGAGAGGAAAAGCTGTTCCTTGCCGCCGCCCTGGAACCAGAAGATACGGCTGTGTTCCAGCTGCCTGCCGACAATGCTGCGTACGGTAATGTTGTCGCTGATACCGTCCATACCAGCGCGCAGGCCGCAGATACCGCGGATGATAAGGTCTATTTTAACGCCTGCCATGGAAGCCTCGTACAGTTTCTGAATAACGGGGTAGTCAATCAGCGAGTTCATTTTGGCAATGATATGCCCGGTGCCGCCTTTTTTAACAATGCTGATTTCGTTGTCGATAAGTTCATAAATCTTTTTGCGCAGTCCGAGCGGCGCCATAACCAGTTTGTTCCATACCGGCGGGTCCGAATAACCGGACAGCACATTGAAGAATGCCGAAGCGTCACTGCCGAACTGGTCATTGGCAGTCATCAGACCCATATCGGTATAAAGTTTGGCTGTGTTATCGTTGTAGTTGCCTGTGCCAAGGTGTACATAGCGCTTAATGCCGTCTGCTTCCTTGCGCACAACCAGAATAATTTTGGCGTGGGTTTTAAGGCCCATCAGACCATAAATTACGTGGCAGCCTGCTTCTTCAAGCCTGCGTGCCCAGATGATATTGTTTTCTTCATCAAAGCGCGCTTTTAATTCTACCAGTACCGTTACCTGCTTGCCGTTTTCGGCAGCGCGGGCAAGGGCTGCAACTATCGGCGAGTTGCCGCTGACGCGGTAAAGCGTCTGCTTGATGGCAAGTACGTTCGGGTCGTCGGCAGCGTCGCTTACAAATTTAACTACCGGGTCAAAGCTTTCATAGGGATGGTGCAAAAGCACGTCGCGTTCACGCAGAACCTTAAAGATGTCGCTGTCGTCCGGCAGTTCCAGCGGGCGCTGCGGCACAAATGGCTCATACAGCCAGGGCCACATGCCCGGCAGCGAAGCAAATTTAAAGAAGCAGGTTGCGTCAAGCGGCCCGTTAATTTCATAAACCTCCTGCTCGGTAATGTCCAGATTATTGTACAGGAATTTTCTGATGCGGCTGTTGGCCTTATTGTAAATTTCCAGCCTTACGGAAGCGCCGCGCGTACGTTTGCGCAGGGATTTTTCCACTTCTTTCAGCAGGTTGTCGATATCGTCCTCGTCAAATTCCAAATCGGCGTCGCGCGTGATGCGGAACGGAACAACATCCAGAATTTTGCAGCCGCTGTACAAATCGGAGCAGTGCTCGTTAATAACGTCTTCCAAAAATACAAAGCTGCGTTTTTCCTCGCCGGGAACTTCCAAAAGGCGCGGCAGTACGGAAGGCACCTGCACGATACCCATGCTGTCTTCGCCTTCCTGGTTGGTAAGTTCTACCGCAAGGTTCAGCGTTTTATTTGCCAAAAACGGAAACGGGCGCGAGGCATCAACAGCCATCGGCGTCAGTACCGGGAAAATTTCTTCCTGATAATAAGCCTCCAGCCAGCGGCGACCTTTTTCGCTCAATTCGCTTACGCGGCAAATGTAAATGCCTGCCTCGCGCAGCTCCTTAACCAGCGAAAGCAGATATTTGTTTAACAGCTTCATCTGGTCATGCGCCGCTTTGCTTATTTCTTCAAGCTGGGCTTTAACGGTAAGCCCTGCCGCGTCGCGTTTGTTAATGCCGTTTTCGTACTGGTCCCACAAGCCTGCCACGCGCACCATAAAAAACTCATCAAGGTTAGACGCGGTAATGGCAACAAATTTCAAGCGTTCCAAAAGCGGCGTGGTTTTTACGCCGGCTTCTCGCAGTACGCGCAGGTTAAATTTCAACCAGCTGAGTTCGCGGTTAAAAAAGTATTCCGGTTTATTAAGATTAATTTTTTCGTTCTTTTCCATTTATCTGTCCACCCGTTCCAAAACTGCCTGTAATCCGTAAACTTCTTCAAAGAAAGATGCCTTGGAGGCAAAAGTCCATTCTTCTATCGTCAAATCTTCAAGGGTAACGGCTTCCACCTTCATTACGCCGTTTTTAACGTTAACGCGGCAGCTTTTGATTTTCTGCTTATAGCTGCGGTCCATGGCATCTGCAAGACGCACCAGTGCGGCTATTTTTGCTACCAACGGCATAATTTCCGGCGACATTTCTTCCACTTCAGCATGGCGTTTGCCGCTGAACAGCCTGTGCGCATGGTAATAGCTTGCCAGCGCTACTATTTTTTTGTCCATTTCGCTGAAGCCTAAAATGTCGCACGACATAATCAGCATATAGCTATACAGCGAATGGCTGCGCAGCGAAACGTATTTGCCGATATCGTGCAGCAGCGCCGTTGCCTGCAAAAGAATGCGGCTGTGGCTGTCGAGCCCGTGGTGTTTGCCGAGTTTATCGAACATGGCAAGGGCAAGCTTGGCCACCTGGCGCGAATGTGCCTCGTCATACTGGTAACGCTCACCAATGCTGTACAGAAGGCTGAGCTGCTCCTGTTCAAGCTCGTCGGCATAATCTTTGCTGGCTTTCGGGCCGATATGCAAAAGGCAGATGCCGTCAATAAAGCGGTCATCCGTAAGGATAATTTCCTGAACCGGCACCAGTGCCAGAAGCTGCTCATACAGCAAAATTGTAGGCACAACCAGTTCCGCCACATCTTCGTTGATTTTAAACACTTTAATAATCTGCGGCAGGTTCAGCTCATGTACGGTTTTAAACAGCTGCATGAACTGTTCCGTTTTAATGCGGATAACGCCGGCTTTAAATTCAACGCCCATCATCTGCAGCAGAAGTTCCGATTCCGCGCCTGTCAGCACAAGATAATGTATCTGCTCGTTTTTCAACGCGTCCCTTACCGCGCCCATCGTACTTGAAAGGTATTCGGCAAGAGCCTGGTTGAATTTCATTGAACTGCGCTGATTGCGGTTAAAACTTTCCTTAACGCGGATAACGCCGATATTAAGGTTCTGCTGGTAGCGTATAATATTATCTTTTACAAAAGTAATGCCAAGCCCGCCGGAGGAAATATCCATCATCAGCATGCTCTCATCAACGCCGGTCAGGCCGTCAAGCTTCATGGTGCGGCGTATGGAAGCATACTTGGTATAAATTTCTTCCGGAAGGTCAATAACCGTTACTTTCAAGCCCGTCCTGATATAAATCTGGTCTAAAAGGAACACGCGGTTTAAAGCCTCGCGCACTGCGGTTGTTGCCTGCATGCTGTATTCTTCAACTTCATATTCCGTCATCAGGCGTTTAAAGCCAACCAAAAGCTCGCAAATTTCATTTACCATGCTGAACGGAATGATTTTGTTTTTGAAGGTTTCCTCGCCCAGGCGCACGCGGCGGTTACATTCCTCCAGAACTTTCATGTTGTTTAAGTTGCGGTACTGCACAATCTGCATGCTTATCATCTCAGAGCCGAGATGTATTGCTGCAAAAATTTTATATTGTTTTTTTCTCACATGACCACCTCATTAAAGCATTATATATTAATTCGACACAGCACCATTAAATCCTTGCCTTTAACAATTTTTTTACAGCGCCTTACCATCCTTTTTACAAATTATGAGTTTTTTTGCAGGATTTTTTACTTTTTCCGGTAAATATATATTTATTATGCGGTTTTACTGAATGTAAAATGACGGGAGGTATGTATTTTGCAGAGGATAGCTATTATAGATATCGGTTCTAACTCAGCGCGCCTTGTTATAACTCATATTTATAAAAACGGCGCCTACAACATGGTATACAACCAGAAAGAAGCCCTGCGCCTGAGCCAGAAAATTGACAAAAACGGCAACCTTACGCAGCAGGCGTTTACAGACACCATTGAAACCATGAAAAGCTTTGCCTATATGTGCAAACTGTACCACGCAGACAGGATTATTGCCGTGGCAACGGCTGCCATCCGCAATGCGGGCAACGGCGCGGAGCTTACGCGCCTCGTGCAGCGTGAAACAGGCATCAGCCTACACATTATAACTGGCAACACCGAAGCCTATATCAGTTACCTAGGCGTTATCAACACCCTTCCCTACCACAGCGGCATTATTTTCGACCTGGGCGGCGGCAGCACGGAGCTGATTCTGTTTCAGGACCGCAAAATACTGGAATCCGTTTCCGTTCCTATCGGCGCAGTAAACACCACCGCACTTTTTAATACACGCAACACCGTAAGTCCTTCCGTTTACGGCGAATTAAGCTTCTTTCTGCGCACGCGCCTTGCGGAATACCCCTGGCTGAAACAGCCCAAGCTTCCGCTTATCGGCGTAGGCGGCACGGCGCGTACCATAGGCAAAATGCACCAACGCGCCACAAAATATCCCACAACCAAAATACACAACTATAAATTAACGGTACAGGCCTTCCGCGGCATTTTTAACCGCCTTAAAAACAGCACGCTTGAAGAACGCCGCAAAATTTCCGGTCTCAGCAGCGACCGCGCCGATATCATCATTGCCGGCGCTGCCATTATTAACGCGCTTTTTGAAGTTACCGAAAGCAAGCAGCTTATAACCAGCGGCTGCGGCCTGCGCGAAGGGCTGTTTTACGATTACTATTCCAAAGAACGAGGCATACCGCTTATTGCCGAAGATATCTTAGCCCGCAGTACGGATAATATTTTAAACCTTTACACGCCCGACCTCACGCACAGCCACCATATTACTAATCTGGCGCTGACCATGTTTGATGCCTGGAAACCGCTGCACGGGCTTGGCAAAAACTGTCGCCGCCTGCTTAAAACGGCAGCGCTGCTGCACGACATAGGCATTACCATTAACTTTTACAGCCACGCGCGCCACAGTGCCTATATGATTCAAAACGCGAAGCTTTTCGGGCTTACGCATAAAGAGCAGCTGCTGGCTTCGGCCGTTGCAGGCTGGCATAATGGTATTTCCAAAAGCTATTTTTCGCGCGACCCGCTGTATATGACCATGCTTACGGAAAACAACTGGCAGACTGTAAGCAGGCTGGCGCTGCTTTTGGCCCTGGCCGAAAGCCTTGATTACACGCAGACCGGTATTTTAAGCATTACGCGCGCCGGAATAAATAACGAAGGCGCCTTTTTGGAACTGAAAGAACACGGCAACCCCGTTATTGAACTGCACCAAATACGCGCACATTTAAAATGGTTCTTTAAAACTTTCGGCAAACCGCTGCATTTTAAAGTAACGGAAGATTGAACATAAAAACAAAAAGCAGAAACGCATTTGCGTTTCTGCTTTTTTGTTTGCCTTTTAATTTAAATCGTCGGCCTTGGCATGGATTATTTTTAAGCGGCGGCGGGCAGCGCGCAGGTTTTCCGGCACTTCTTCTTCCGGCATATTGCGCGGCACCGAAGTTGTGCCTGCTTTATCGGCAGTGCTGTAATACCATACTTTATAATCCAGCACATCCATTGTCTGCTGTAATTTTTCCATCTGTTCCTTAACGCTCTCGCGCTGACGGATAATCATCTGCAAACGTTCTTTAATAGTGCTGTCACCGGCAATAACCATTTCGATAAACCGTTTGATATCTTTAATGCCCATCCCTGTATTTTTCAGGCAGTCGATAACAAGCAGCCATTCATAGTCGCTGTCCTTAAACATGCGGATGCCGCTTTCGCTGCGCTCCACAAACGGAAGCAGGCCTTCTTTATCATAGTAGCGCAGAGTGGAAGGCGTGGTGTTTAAAATTTTAGCCATTTCACCGACAGTATAAAACATTTTTTATCACTCCCTTAAAAAGTTCACAATTTCGCCATTGACTTAAAGTGCGCTTTAACTTATACAATTTACTTAAACTTATAAGTTGATTATAGCATACAACCACAAATAAGCAAACATTTTATTTTGGGAGGCATAAAAAATGGATTTTAACATGTATGTTCCTACAAAAATTTTATTTGGCGCAGGCACTTTAAATGAGCTTGGCAAACAGCAGCTGCCCGGCAAAAAAGCCGTTATTATTATTTCCAACGGCAAATCAACCCGTGCCAACGGTTATTTAAGCCGCACCGAAGAACAACTGGCGCAGGCAGATGTAGCCACAAGCGTTTTTGATAAAATTCAGCCCAACCCGCTGAAAGAAACCGTTATGGAAGGTGCGGCCTTTGTTAAAGCGCAGGGCGCCGATTTTATTGTTGCACTGGGCGGCGGCAGTGTTATCGACAGCGCCAAAGCCATTGCCGTTATGGCAGCCAACCCCGGCGACTTATGGGATTACATTGCAAGCGGTACCGGCAAAGGGCAGCCCATTAAAAATAAACCGCTGCCAATCGTTGCCATCAGCACCACGGCAGGCACTGGCAGCGAAGCCGACGCCGGCTGCGTTATTACCAACCCCGAAACCAACGAAAAAGTCGGCCTGAAAACGCCGGACCTGTTCCCCGTACTGTGCATTGAAGACCCGGAACTGATGAAAAGCGTACCGGCACATTACACTGCTTATCAGGGCTTTGATGCTCTCAGCCACAGCCTTGAAGGTTATATCTCCAAATTTGCCAACCTTATGAGCGATATGTACGCCATCACCGCCATTGAAAACGTAGGCCGCTATCTGGCACGCGCCGTTAAAGACGGCAATGACATTGAAGCAAGAACGCACGTTGCTTTCGGCAATATTCTTTCCGGCACGGTAATGTGCGTAGGCACCACCAGCAGCCAGCATTCGCTGGAACACGCGCTCAGCGCTTACCACCCCAACCTTCCGCACGGCGCAGGGCTGATTATGTTAAGCCGCGCATATTTCGGCAACGTAATTGCCCACCATGCCTGTGATGAACGCTTTATTCGCATGGCAAAAGCCATGGGCATGGAAAACGCTGATAAACCGGAAGACTTTTTAACAGTACTGCAAAAACTTTTGAAAGACTGCGGCGTTGCAGACCTGAAAATGAGCGACTACGGCATTACGCCTGATGAATTCCCCAAAATGGCAGACAACGCCATGGGCCCGATGGGCGGCCTGTTCGCCTGCGACCGCGTTGCACTTACCAAAGAAGACGTTATCGGCATCTACCAGAAATCATATAAATAATTTGCTGCTTTGCGCAGAAAGAAAGGAGCTTTTATGAACAGGATTTTTAAAACACTGGCGCTTGCCGCCGCCATTACGGCTATGGCAGTTCCCTCCTTTGCGGCAGAAAGCGCGCCGCTGCACCAAACCGTAAAGAGTCTGCAGAAACTGGAAGTAAAATCTGCCGGAAGCGAACATTTTACCGGCGAAGTTGTAACGGCTGCCCTTTACGGGCCGCAGGCACCTTCCAAAAGTTATGCCGCCACTGTTACCTTCAGCCCCGGCGCACGCACTTACTGGCATATCCACGAAATGGGCCAGACCTTAATTGTTACCGAAGGCACCGGCTGGACGCAGGAATGGGGCAAAAAGCCTGTAATGCTTAAACCGGGCGACATTGTGCGCTGCCCGCCGGGCGTTAAACACTGGCACGGCGGCTCGGCAAAAATGTCCATGGCGCATATCGCCCTTTCCGAAGCAGGCGGCACCGTAACCTGGCTGGAACCGGTCAGCGATGAAAATTATCCGAAAGACTAAGGAGGAACGGCAATGAAAAAGAAATATCTGGCACTTTTAACGGCACTTATGTTAACGGCAGGCATCAGCACCGGCGTGCAGGCAGCGGAACTGAAAGCCTTAAACACGCAGCAGGCAAACATTTTAACGGTGGCAGCCTTTATGGCCAAGGGCGATTTGCCGAATCTTAAAAAATCTCTTGCCACCGCTTTGGATAACGGCATGACCGTAAACCAGACTAAAGAAGTTTTGGTGCATCTTTATGCTTACACCGGCTTCCCGCGCAGCTTAAATGCACTCAGCACGCTGAACAACCTGGTGCAGGAACGCAAAGCCGCAGGCATTAACGACGAAATGGGTCCGGACGCTACTCCGCTCGACACTTCCGTTGACCGCCTTGCCAAAGGCACCGAAATCCAGACCGCCATCAGCGGCCGCGTTGTAACCAACGAATTTGCGCCAATCATTAACACCTTCCTGCGCAAGCATTTGTTTTACGACATTTTTGCACGCGACGTACTTACCTGGCAGCAGCGCGAACTGGCAACCGTAGGTGCGCTGGCAGGCATCGGCAACGTAAATCCGCAGCTTACTTCGCACTTCCGCGCAGCCATGAACACCGGGCTTACACCGGAGCAGTTACAGGAGGCCGTTGATGTGCTGAACGAAACCGTAAGCACCGACACCGGCAGTAACGCGCAGGCAGTTTTAAATAATGTTTTGAAATAACGGACGGACATAAACAGATATAAAGAAAGGAACAGCTATCATGAAATTACGCAGAACTTTACTTACCGCAGGCCTTATAATGGCATTAAGCGCAGGCGCAGCCTTTGCAGCCGAACCTGCAAACACTAACCCCTGGGGGCTTGTTTACCGCAATGCCATTACCCAAAACGTAAAAGGGCAGGTAAATATCCACCCCGTAAGCTACAAGCTGAACGGGCTGAAAATTGCCGCCAATGTTTACACCCCGGCAGGCTATGACCCGGCAAAAAAATACCCCGCTATTGTTGTTGCCCACCCCAACGGCGGCGTTAAAGAACAGGTTGCAGGGCTGTACGCCCAGCGCCTTGCCGCACTCGGCTACATCACCATCACGGCTGACGCTGCTTATCAGGGCGCAAGCGAAGGCGAACCCCGCCATACCGACAAACCCTTTTACCGTACCGAAGACATTCACGGCATGGCCGATTACATTATGACTTACCCCGGCGTTGACCCTGACCGCATGGGCGTGCTCGGCATCTGCGGCGGCGGCGGTTATACGCTTAACGCTGCCAAAAGCGACAAACGCTTTAAAGCAGTTGCAACTTTAAGTATGTTCAACAGCGGCGAAGTACGGCGCAACGGCTATATGAACAGCGGCCTTGACACCGTACAGCAGCGCCTGCACGAAGCAAGCGATGCCCGTGCCGTTGAAATTACCAAAGGCGAATACCCCATCAGCGGCAACGTTAATTTTGACGCACTCAGCGATGAAGATATTGCCAAAATACCTACCGACCTGTACCGCGAAGGCATGATGTACTACGGCCGCACGCACCGTCATCCCAACTCCACCTTTTCCTATACCACCAGCAGCCTGATGGAGCTGATGGCATGGGACGCTACCGACCAGCTTGAGCTTATCGACCAGCCGCTGCTGTTAATGGCAGGCAGCAAAGCCGATTCCCTGTACATGAGCAAAGAAGCCTACAAAAAAGCTACCGGCACCAGGGATAAAGAACTGTTCCTCGTTGACGGCGCAACACATATTCAGACTTACTATGTGCCCGAATATGTTGACCAGTTTGTTGCCAAATTGCAGGACTTTTACGGCAAACATCTGTAATAACAAGATAATAAAAAGAAGGTAATACTATGCAGCACAAAACAACCAAAACACTTGCAGCAGCCGTGCTTGCGCTGATGCTGAGCACAAGCGCCTACGCCTTTGAAAAACCAGTGCTTTTACAGGACCAGGGCAGCTTTTTTGCAGGCGGCACCACCGTTACCACACCCGGCAGCTTTGATTTCAGCAATCCTTTAAACCCGCAGGGGCAAACCCTGCACGGCGACCACGCCTATGTTTTTTACCAGAAACCCGTTAATGCCCATAAACTGCCGCTGGTATTTTTACACGGCGCAGGGCAGAGCAAAAAAACATGGGAAACCACACCGGACGGACGCGATGGTTTTCAAAATATCTTTCTGGAACGCGGCTATGCCACCTACCTTGTAGACCAGCCGCGCCGCGGTGACGCAGGACAGGCAACCGTTGACGGCACTGTAAGCGCCGCAACCAATGACCAGTTCTGGTTCAGCAACTTCCGCGTCGGCGACGCGCCGGAATTTTTTAAAGGCGTACAGTTCAGCAAAGACCCGGCAGCGCTTGACCAGTATTACCGCCAGATGACACCCAACACCGCACCGTATGACCAGAGCGTTGTTGTTAATGCTTTAAGCGCAGTTTTTGATAAAACCGGCGATGGCGTGCTCATCACACACTCGCAGGGCGGCGGCCCGGGCTGGCGTATCGCCATTAAAAACCCCAAAGTCCGTGCCGTAATCAATTACGAACCGGGCAGCAGCTTTGTTTTCCCGCAAGGCGAAGAACCGGAAGCAATTCCTACATCAAGCCCCTTCGGACCATTACAGCCGGAAACCGTAACGCTTGACGAATTTATGCAGCTGACCAAAATTCCTATCGTCATTTACTACGGCGACAACATTGCCGAAAACTACACCGACGAGTGGAATAAAGATTCCTGGCGCATCCGCCTGAGAAAAGGACGGCGACTACATGGCACTCTACATGATGGGCGAGCCGTTAACCGCCACGGCGGCGACTGCACCGTTGTACACCTGCCGGAAATAGGCGTTACCGGCAACACGCACTTCCCCTTCAGCGACCTTAACAACGTACAGATTGCAGACTTAATGCAAAACTGGCTGCACGAAAAAGGCTTGGATAAATAAAAACTTAAAAAGCCCTGCCAACAAGGCAGGGCTTTTATTATTAACTGATACGTTGTTTATTTTTCGGGAGCTGCAATAACGTCACAGCCCATGTACGGACGCAGAACTTCAGGAATTACCACGCTGCCGTCAGCCTGCTGGTAGTTTTCTAAAATTGCGCATACGGTACGTCCAACAGCAAGGCCGGAGCCGTTAAGCGTATGTACGTATTCCGGTTTGGACTTGGCATCGCGGCGGAAACGGATATTTGCGCGGCGTGCCTGGAAGTCGAGGCAGTTGGAGCAGGAAGAAATTTCGCGGTACATGTTGGCAGCAGGCAGCCATACTTCAAGGTCGTAAGTAGTGGCACTGCTGAAGCCCAAATCGCCGGTGCAGAGGCGGACTACCCTGTAAGGCAGGCCCAGAAGCTGCAATAAATGCTCGGCGTTGTGGGTTAATTTGTCAAGCTCATCCCAGCTGGTTTCAGGTTTTACAATTTTAACCATTTCTACCTTATTAAACTGGTGCTGACGGATTAAGCCGCGGGTATCGCGTCCGGCGCTGCCGGCTTCACTGCGGAAGCAGGCGCTGTAAGCGGTATAATATTTCGGCAGGTCTTCGCCGTTTAAAATTTCACCGGCGTGGTAGTTGGTTAAAGTAACCTCTGCCGTCGGAATCAGATAGTAGTCCAAACCTTCCAGTTTGAACATATCTTCGGCAAACTTCGGCAGTTGGCCGGTGCCGAACAAAGTATTGCTGTTAGCCATAAACGGCGTAAACATTTCGGTGTAGCCGTGTTCTTTGGTGTTAATATCAAGGAAGAAATTAATTACCGCACGTTCCAGGCGGGAACCAAGGCCTTTGTAGAAGGTAAAACGTGCGCCGGTAACTTTAGCGGCACGGTCAAAATCCAGAATGCCCAGTTTTTCGCCGATATCCCAATGGGCCTGCGGCTCAAAATCAAATTTGCGCGGCTCGCCCCAGCGGCGTACTTCCGGGTTGTCGGAATCATCTTCGCCAACCGGAACATCCGGAGCAGGCATATTAGGAATGGTATATAAAATAGCGTTTAACTGTGCTTCGATATCTTTTAATTTTGCATCACCTGCGGCAATTTCTTCACCAAGGGCGCGCACTGCTGCCATTTGCGCGTCAGCATTTTCACCGGCTTTTTTCATGCGGCCGATTTCCTGAGATGCGCTGTTGCGCTGGCTTTTTAATTTTTCAACGCTTAAAATAACTTCGCGGCGCTGTTTGTCCAGCTCCAAAAAAGCGTCTAAATCTATTTTGGAATGGCGCTTTGCCAGTGCTTCTTTTACCGCATCAGGATTCTCCCTGACAAAATTCATGTCTAACATGTACATTCCTCCAAATTTACTTCGTTAAATAATACTATTATTGTAGCACAAACGGCGGCAATATTAAAGTAAAGCCTGTATAATCAGCAAAAAATCTTATATTTTAATGTTATGATGCCTTTGTACTGCACTTAAACTGCTTAATATTAAAATTCTATTTTCTTGTAAGGCAGCATCAAATTAATGAATTAAGAGTGCATAATTTTATTTTAAAGATAGCGGAATCAAAAATTTTCAGCAGCACCGACTGCATTTTTAAAAATTTTTTCAAAAAAACACTTGACGGCGCGCATAAAAGTTAGTATACTATCTCTTGCACAGTTCTAAAACTTGCTTGGCCCATTAGCTCAGTTGGTAGAGCACCTGACTCTTAAGGCCTAAGAAAGTAAAGATGATTTAGAGGCCGTGCTTTTTTTATGTTTAAAATCGTATGATAAATGTCTTAAAACCAGCATTATATCTACTTTTTTAACAAATCACAAATAGTGTTTAACAAATATTATTAATATTTAAAGAGCTATAGACTTAGTGTTTATAGCTCTTTTTTTATTCTCTTACAGCACTATACTCTTTTGTTAAGCACAGATATTTTTATTAGAAAACATAAGAACACCAGAGTCAGATACTCAAGAAAGGAAGATTTTTATGAAATTATTTGACGCTGGCCGCTATTTTCTAAAAAAGTGTAACGCTAAAAATTTATCATTAAAAACTATCGATAACTATGAATACCGATTAAAAAGTTTAGTCCAATTTTTATTAACTAATGAAATTAATAAAATCGAAGATGTTAGAGAAGATATTTTAGTCGAATATTTTAATTCTTTAAAAGAAAAGGGGCTATCACCTGCTACTATAACTGGCCATTTTACAGCAATTAGAGCCTTTTTTAATAATTTAACTTCATCATCAATAATATTCGATAACCCGATGGCTAACCTACAAAAGCCGAAACAGCCGAAAATAATTGTACGCTCTTTTAACCAAGAAGAAGTACACGAGCTGCTTAATATATTTGATAAAAATACATTTTTAGGGTTCCGCAACTATACTATATTTTCTGTATTATTCGGCACTGGTATTAGATTAACTGAACTTTTAAACATTCAATTTTATGATGTTAATATGACCGAAGATTATATTAGAATATTCGGTAAAGGCGCTAAAGAACGGTTGATTCCTATGGGTAATTCTTTAAAACGTGTTCTATCCAGTTATTTAAGAAAACGCAAAATATATATAATAGAAAACGACTTATCGCCTACACCGTTCTTATTTATAGCCAAATCTGGCAAACCATTGACCAAAAGTGGAATGAATATGATTTTTAGTAAAATTAAGCAATCTAAAAAATCATGGTCTACAAGGGTTTCTACTCATACCTGGCGTCACACTTTCGCTAAATACTTTTTATTAAACGGCGGCGACCTTTTTTCGCTTAAACAAATATTAGGACACGAAGATATTAGCACAACTATGATTTATCTTGATATGAATATTAAAGAACTAATTTTACAGAACAACAAATTTAATCCATTAGAGAACAGAAGATGGAGATATTTTTAATCCTATCTATACTCAAAACTCTTAAGTTATGATACCGCCATTATTATAACGGTATTATCGTATTTTCAGCGGTGTCATAACTTATATTCAAAAGGAGTGACAAAAATGATTTATGGATATGCCCGCATAAGCAGTAAAACACAATTAAGGGGTAACAGTTTAGAAGAACAATATAACTTATTATCTGCTAATGGCTGCTCTAAAATAATATCAGAACAATATACCGGCAAAACTACCGACCGTCCTAAATTAGCTTCTCTTATAAACACTTTACAAAGCGGCGATACTTTTATGGTAACTAAATTAGATAGGTTTGCAAGAAACGTTCCTGAAGGCATTATTTTAGTTAAACAGTTATTTTCACAAGATGTTAAAGTTCATATTTTAAATATTGGTCTATTAGAAAACACTTACATGGGTAACTTCTTTTTAGCAGTTTTATTGGCTGTTGCAGAGCTTGAAAGAAACATGATAATAGAACGTACCCAAGCTGGTAAAGAAATAGCCAGGACAAAAGCTGGTTTTCGAGAAGGGCGACCACCTATATCGCCTACTAAAATCAAATACGCCTTAGATTTACTTAAAGAACACAGTTATAAAGAAGTTACAGAAATAACTGGAATTAGCAAGGCCACATTAACAAGAGCCAAAAGAAAAAGTACGATTTAATTTTATTCCCACGAGTTTCTAATAATACTTATAGGAAGCTCGTGGTTTATTTTATACTTATTACATAAAAATATTCTTATATAAACAAAGAAACATTAAATTCACAATATAAAAATATTAGAATACGCGCCACATGTGGGGGTGCACGATTCATTTATTAAATTTTTTCGTTTTTACAAATCAATATAATTCGCGCTCATGCGAGAGCAACCACGTTTATAACGCATTTTTTATTATTCGTGTTTTTCTTATTTTATAAAATCGGTAGAGATGGTGAGAGTGTTGAGAGTGTTTTTTAGAACAGATTTTACCGAATATACTGAACCGTCAAAAAATGATATAATAAAAACATTAAAATAATAAAGGAGTTTTAACTATGGCCGGATTCATGAGTTTATTACAAACTATTCGCAAAGAAGCATTTACCGAACGTGATAAAGGTACTCGCTTTGAACGTCTTATTTGTAATTATTTAAAAACTTCGCGTAAATATTCTGAGTTATTAGATTCCGTATGGATGTGGGAAAATTTCCCGTTCCGTAAAGATTTTGGCGGTAAAGATACTGGCATTGACCTTGTTGCCAAAACAAAAACAAATGAATATTGGGCTATTCAGTGTAAATGTTATGCCGAAGATACTGTTATTGATAAACCGGCTGTAGATTCCTTTTTGGCAACTTCATCACGTACTTTTTTAGATGAAAACGGCAATAAAATTAGATTCAGCAATCGTTTATGGATAGCAACTACAGAAAAATGGGGCAAAAACGCTGAAGAAAGTATTCAAAACCAAGACCCACCTGTAACAGTATTAAATGCTTTCGATATAGAAGCTGATACTACCGTTGACTGGGATAAGCTTGATAACAATTTACATGGTTTTGAAGCAAGACTTTCTGAAAAACGCTCTCCACGCTCTCACCAACTCGAAGCTATGAAGAAAGCGCATGAATATTATAAAGCTCATGACCGCGGCAAATTAATAATGGCCTGTGGCACTGGTAAAACTTATACGTCTTTACAGATTGTTGAACAAGAAACTAATAATAAAGGCCTTATCCTAGTTTTAGTACCTTCAATAGCTTTAATAAACCAAACCCTTAATGAATGGTATATTTCCTCTAAAGAGACCATCTATTCTATCTGTGTATGCAGCGACAGTACTGCTTCACGCCAACGTAAAAATTCACAAGACGATAGCACAGAAAACATTAATGATTTAGCTATGCCTGCATGTACAAACGCAGAAAAAATTGCACAGCAACTAATAACTGCTAAGGAAACTGCCTCCGGCATGATTGTTGTGTATTCTACTTATCAATCAATTGAAGTTATTAGTGAAGCCCAAAAGAATTTAATGAATAAGACTTATTCCGAATTATTTATTAATGATAAGAACTTTGATTTTACTTTTGATTATATAGTTTGTGACGAAGCCCATAGAACAACTGGCGCAACTATTGGCGGCAAAGATGAAAGTGCTTTTGTTAAAGTACACGATAATAATTTTATTAAAGCTCATAAGCGCCTTTATATGACGGCCACACCACGTATATATGGTGAAGCAGCTAAAAAGAAAGCTGAAGAAACTTCTGTTATTTTGTGTTCTATGGACGACGAAAAATTATACGGTAAAGAATTTTACCGTATTGGCTTTGGTGAGGCCGTAGAAAAAGGACTTTTAAGTGATTATAAAGTTTTAATTTTAACTGTACGTGACAATATTGATATGCCTGTTTCTGTGTTAGAAGCAATACAGGATAAAGAACAGGAAATTCAAACTGACGACGCTGTAAAGCTCGTTGGCTGCATTAATGCTCTCTCAAAACGTGTAGAACCTGGTAACGATTTATTAAGAAGCATAGACCCAACCCCAATGCACAGAGCTGTCGCATTCTGCCCTCGTATTAAAGATTCTAAGGCCATAACCAAAATATTTAATACTTACGCTAAGGAATTTACTGGTACGCTTGATGATGAATTACAAACAGAAATAGTAAATATAGAATCACAACATATTGACGGCGGTATGAACGCTGAAGAACGCAACCGTTTAATTACTTGGCTGCGTGAAGCACCTACAAGTGGTAATGATTGCCGGATTTTAACTAATGTACGCTGCCTTAGTGAAGGTGTAGACGTACCCTCTTTAGATGCTGTTATCTTTTTAAGCGCACGTAACTCACAGGTTGATGTAGTTCAATCTGTAGGCCGCGTTATGCGTACTGCTCCCGGAAAAAAATATGGTTATATTATTATTCCTGTGGTAATCCCGGCAAAAGCTGACCCTAACACTGTTTTAAATAATAACAAAGAATATGGTGTTATCTGGACGGTATTAAATGCTTTGCGTGCCCATGATGACCGCTTTAATGCTTATGTTAATAAATTAGAGCTCAATGAACAGAAACCTACTGGAGCTGGAACAGTAACTATTGGTTCTGGTATTATCGGTAATATGCCTGAATCTGACGAAATCTCAAATGATAAGCAAGAAACTTATCAAATGTTAAAACTCTTTGACGATAAAGTGCAACTTGCTCTATATGCCAAAATGGTGTTAAAAGTTGGCACCAAACGTTATTGGGAACAATGGGCTGACGATATAGCTAAAATAGCAAAGCGTCACATGGAACGTATTAATCGTTTAATAAACGAAGATGAAAACTATCAAACAGCGTTCGAAATGTACCTCGATGGCTTACATAAAAATATAAATCCCAATATTGACCGGCAAGAAGCTATTGAAATGCTGGCACAGCACATGATAACTAAGCCAGTATTTGAAGCTTTATTTGAGAACTACTCATTTGCTGAAAATAACCCAATATCAATAGCCATGAAAACGCTATTAGACTTGGTGGAAGAAACAGCTTATGAAAAAGACCAATCTACAATGGAAAGGTTTTATAAATCAGTCCGTGAACGTTGTGAAGGTATTGATAATGCAGATGGAAAACAAAAAATAATTGTTGAACTTTACGATAAATTCTTTAAAAAGGCATTACCTACAACAGTTGATAAATTAGGCATTGTTTATACCCCGGTAGAAGTTGTAGATTTTATTAACCAAAGCGTTGCCGATATTTTAAAGAAAGAATTTAACCGTAACATTAGTGATGAAAATATCCATATTATTGACCCTTTTACTGGTACAGGAACATTCATTACAAGGCTTATTCAAAGCGGCTTAATTAAACAGAAAGCACTGGAACGTAAATATAAACACGAACTACACGCTAATGAAATTGTACTTTTAGCGTATTACATTGCTTCTATCAATATTGAAAACGCCTACCACGACGCTACACAAGCAGTGGGGGGGGTATACACCATTTAATGGTATTTGCTTAACCGATACATTCCAGCTTTATGAAGACAAAGATAATGATGTAACAAGCTTAAAATATTCTGATGTTTTCCCACAAAACTCAGAACGTGTTATAGAACAGAGCAAAACACCAATACAGATTATTATTGGTAATCCGCCTTATTCTGTAGGTCAAAAAAGCGCCAATGATAACGCCCAAAATGAAAGTTATCCAAAACTCGAAAAACGCATTGAAGAAACATATGGAAAAATATCTAATTCGACTCTGCAAAAAGGATTATACGATAGTTATGTAAAGGCTTTTCGTTGGGCAAGTGACCGCATAGACAAAAATAATGGCGGCATTATAGGTTTTATCACTAATGCTAGCTGGCTTGATGGAGCAGCTATGGATGGTTTACGTAAGTGCTTTGAAGAAGAATTTAGTAGTATCTATGTTTATAACTTACGTGGTAATGCACGCACCCAAGGAGAAATTAGGCGTAAAGAAAAAGATAATGTATTCGGACAGGGCAGTCGTGCTCCAATAGCCATAACTGTACTTGTTAAAAATCCTAAAGCAAAAAATATTAAAGCTGATATTTATTATCGTGATATTGGTGATTATTTAACCCGCGAAGAAAAGTTCAAGCTTATCAGCAACCAAAAAAGTGTAGCTACTACTAGTTTTATTCAACAGGTTATTAAGCCGAATGACAAAGGCGATTGGTTAAACCAACGGAATGAATCATTTTCTAACTACATTCAATTATCACCAACAAAAAAATTTGATGAAAAAAGCCAATCCTATTTTTCTACTTTCGCTATTGGTTTAGCAACAAACCGAGATGCCTGGGATTATAATTATTCTAAAACAAATCTAAATAATTATATTAAAAAGATGATTTCTTTCTATAATAGTGAAGTAGAAAATTATATTGTAAAATCATCAAGCATTAATGATTTTGATATTGATAATTTTATAAATACTAACCCATTATATATCAGTTGGACACGTAAATTAAAAAATAACTTAAAAAATAAAATATTACATAAATTTAAAGATAATGCTCTAAATATATCATGTTATCGCCCATTCAACAAACTTTGGTTATATAATGCACCTGAATTTATTGAAAGCCCTGGATTATGGCATAAGTTATATCCAAAAACAAATACCAAAAATCTAGTTATTTGTGTTTCTGGAATCGGCGGCACCAAAAATTTTTCGTGTTTAATTATAAATAAAATAGTATGCTTAGACGCTATTGAAAAAACTCAATGCTTCCCCCTGTACTGGTATGAAGAAAAAACCGAAGACCCTAAGCAACAGAATATCTTTGAATTAAACACAAATGATGAGCCAGAAATAACTTATGAAAAACATGACGGTGTTACCGATTTCATTCTTAATAAAGCACGCTCTGTGTATAAAACTAACAGTATTACTAAAGAAGATATTTTCTACTATGTTTACGGTTTACTACACAGCCCTGATTACAGAAACCAATTTGCAGCTGACTTAAAGAAAATGCTGCCACGTATACCGCTTGTTAATAGTGCAGCTGATTTTAAAGCATTTAGCAGCGCCGGTAGAGAACTTGCTGATTTGCACCTTAACTACGAAAAACGTCTACCGCCTGAAAGTGTGGTCGTTGAAGGTGATACTGGCGATAATTATCTCGTTAATAAAATGAAGTTTAAATCTAAAGAAGATAAAACCGAAATTATTTACAACAGCCAGATAACTATTAAAAATATACCACTGGAAGCATATGATTATGTGGTTAATGGCCGTTCCGCTATCGAATGGATTATGGAACGCTATCAGGTTAAAGTTGATAAAGCCAGCCAAATTAAGAACGACCCCAATAATTGGGCGCGCGAACATAATAACCCGCGTTATATTCTGGACTTACTTTTAAGTATCATCACAGTGAGTGTAGAAACAGTAAAAATTATTAATAGTTTACCAAAATTAAAATTTGAATAAAAATAAAGCCAGTTTTCGGCCAAAAGCTGAAACTGGCTTTATTTACATTTCTCTTTCTTACAATAATTTGAATATCTCTTTTGATACTACTTTGGATTTCTATCTTATATTTCTTATGGCCGTATTATACACTTTAACGAAATTTACTCTTTAACTGTGGATTCCTTTCTATAGTATCTTCAATACATTGATTAACTTCCATTAAAAAAGCGTTAATAGCGTCCACATTTGCTTGAGAATATAAATAGCCATCAAATTTACCATGTGCACCTTTTCTAACCGTAATCATACCAGGTACAATTTTATTACCAGCTTCAACTTTATATTCAGCTAATACTGGAATTACATGCGTATTTCCTAAAATATAACCAGCCTTCATATCATTAGATTCTTTATCATCATTGATAAACATTTCAAATTCAAGCTTATTTCTTCCAAGTATATTTTTCATTGTCGGTAAATACCCAATGGAAACTAATCTATCTCTTGGATTATCATATACTAAGAAATTATAAGCACCATTAACTTCATATAACGCAACTACGCCATTTATAGTTTTTCCGGAGGAAACACCTAAAACTGTTCCTTTTATATTTTTCTTATTTAGCAGATTTTGTACATTGGCTACACTTTCATCCAATTTATTTCCCTTGTTTTTTGGTACATTCACATTATTTTCTTTTACAATTTTTTTATCGCTATCAGAAATACTATTCTCCGAAGAAATTACTTTACAATCAAATTTATTTTTATCACTATCCCATGTTAATTCAGCAAAATTATTTTCATACTTTTTATTTCTATATGAAGGATTCAAATAAATTTTATTATCTTTAATTTGCGCGTCTATTTTATTATATCGTATTCCTTCAGCAAAACCAGAATCCTTTAATTCTTTGCTACTTTCAAATACAATACCATATTTACCATTATTACCAGGTCCGATAATCCAAATATTTTTAGCAATAGTACTTCCACGCGACCCCCTTAATAACCAAAAATAACTACTATCTTCTTCGGTTATAATCTGATAAATATTAATAGTATCATTACGTTCCGGGTCAAAATCATCAATAATTTTATTATTTTTTAAATCAACTATACTAATCTTTCTATCTAATGGATTCAAACCATTCATACTTACAGTTAATCCTATATCATCATTTAATTTTATGTCTTCAGAATAGCGTGAATAAACATTAACTGACTCAGACATATTTCTAAATTCTAAAAACTTAATATCCTTACTATTTAAAACAAAATTTATACCACTAACTACTATAATTATTGTAACTAATACTGCTAATATAATTTTCTTTTGATTACTTAATAATTTAAATATTTTAGATAAATGATTTTCTTCAGTACTTTCTTCTGGTTTTACAGCTAAATTTTGCTTTACTTGTTCATTTACTATTCTTTTTACTACATTTTGTTCCTTTTTTGTAGCATTTGCAACAATTATTTCCGGTTTAGTATGACAATTAGGACAAACTTTATCATTTTCACCAAAAATTCGACCACATTTATTACAAATATAAATAAATTCGCCTGCATTTAAAGTATGATGGCAATTATCACAAACATTTTTATCATTAGCAACTATATTCCCGCATTGTTTACACTCTTTCATTGTGTTAATATTCTCCCTTCTTAAACGTTTTTAATATGGGCTAACTGTTTACCATCCATACTCCAAACAGTTCCAGTAATATCAGTTCTATAAAATTCATTGCTTTTAAAATCATGAAATATAGTCAATTCACCATTATTTTCTGCTCTCCCAAGCACATAATTTCCACTTTTAATAAAGCCTTGCTTATTTTGACTTGCTAATTCAACATTGTTGTTATTAAACATTCTAAAAATACCATCATCTCCATATTCCATTTTGCCAATAGGAACATTCTCACTATTCAAAACCTGTCCATCTGCTTTTATATGTAATTGCGGCATTCCGTTACTTGAACAAATATCAAAATCATTTCCGTAATTAGATTGATTTAACGCAAACAATGTATAAGGATTTTCCTGAAATGCTTCGATATGCATTGGTGTATTGATAACCGTACCATCAAAATTCATTGCATTTAATTCTACACCAACAAAATTGTCCAAAACATTATTAGTTTCAAATACAGCAGTATCTTTATCACCATCTATATAATCGTTAGTTTCTATATTTAAATTATCTGACTCATTTGCAAAAATATTATTATCAGTATTTACTGAATCAAATTCATTATACTCTGGTATATCATTAATTCCGTTATTAACTTCAAAATCTATATCAGCTACCAAAGTATCTGAACTAAAAAAATGTGTAGGTATTAAATTAATCACAGAAAAAATCATTAACAAATACGAGAACGGAACCAACCAAGATAATTTATACATTGTTGCAAAAGGTGTTCCATTGGCTTCTTCTACACTCATTAACTTAAAAATACCATAAAGAGGCCATGCGAAAATAGCAATAACACAAACTAATGCACCCATATTGAGAAATGATGAAATAGATTCAGCATGCGTTACTTGAGAGAAAAAAGCCGACCCAAGTAATAAAAATATAGCAATATTTATAAAAACATAAACACCAATCAATGGATAGCCCAAATACTTAACGTAATTATGATATTTCGATAACATTTTTCTACGTTTTCTAAAGGCTATTAGTGCTATTATTACGGTTAAAATTCCAGCAAAAACCGGTGTAATTATGGCAGATAATATAGTGAATAATATAAATGTTAATATCCACATCAAAAAAATTTTCAGAATATTTTTTAATATACCTAGTCTTATAAAAAGAAAACAATTCGTATATAAATAAAACAAATGTATTGCAAGTACAGCTAAAAAAACTATTCCTAGGAATATAATAATAGCATTATTTTGAATAATTCCATAATCAAGAGCAAACGATAACATAGATAATAAAATTCCAGCTATAGGCGCAATTACCCACCCCCAAATAGATAATTTACGATAAGCAGAATATCTGCTTTTTTCAGTTGGAAAGAATTTAAAGAAATTAAGAAACGAAATAATATTTTGCACAAAAACATCTCCTTTTGAGAAAATAATAAAGATATAAATACCTATCTAATTATAGTACGTCATTCTAATACTTTCAATATTCTCATTATTATTACTTTTTATTTTTTATAAAAACGTTATCACTTATACTACATTTATAAGCAGGTGATAACTATGGATAAATTAACTATTGGCAGTCAAATAAAATATCAACGTTTACGTTTAGGACTTACACAAACTGAATTTGGAAATAAAATAGGCATAACGAAACAATGTTTAAGCGGTTGGGAACATGGCCGCGCTATACCAGATGTAATTACTTTAAAGAAAATAGCAGATTTCTGTAATGTAAATATAGATACATTTTTTAAAGAAACAGATGAAGCAAATTTAATTAACGAAATAAAACAATATCATGAATTTACCGATAAAGAACAGCAATTAATAAACAAATTGCGTACTTTAAGCCCAGAAAGACGAAAAGCCGTTGAAATACTTTTTGGTATAAGAGATAAAAAATAGAGCTTATATATCAGTTTGATATATAAGCTCTATTTTTATAGTTTTTTACTAATAGGTAGAGAGGGTGAGAGGATAGAGAAGGTTTTTTAGGAAAGTATTTTCAAAATTGTGTATAGAAGTAGATAGAAAAAGTGAAAATGAATTTTATAGCCGATGAGAAAAATTTTTCGGCAAAAATCCTCTCCACCCTCTCACACTCTCTTTTAAAATTCATAGCTTGTTCGCTTGTTAAATATATGCGAACGTGCTATACTTAATTAAAACATGTGTTCGTTTTAATGTGAGGCGTTTATGATGAGAACTATTTTACATGTGGACATGAATAATTTTTATGCTTCGGTAGAGTGCTTGTACCGGCCGGAAATCCGCAATTATCCTGTGGCAGTAGCGGGCGACCCTTTAAACCGTCATGGTATTATTTTAGCTAAAAATATGATTGCTAAGAAACTTGGCGTAAAAACCGGCGAGGCTATCTGGCAGGCTAAAATAAAAGCACCTAACCTTATAACTGTGCCACCTGATTTTAAAAAGTATTTACGCTTTTCGCGGTTGGCGCGAGGTATTTTATATGATTATACTGACCAGATAGAAGCTTTTGGGTTGGATGAAAATTGGTGCGATGTTACGGGTTCGCTTGAGTTATTCGGCAGCGGTTATGCTATTGCCGAACAAATCCGCCAGCGCGTTAAAGTTGAACTTGGTGTAACCGTAAGCATTGGCGTTTCTTTTAATAAAATTTTTGCTAAACTTGGTTCAGATTTAAAGAAGCCGGACGCAATAACTGTTATACCGGCAGATAGTTTTAAAGAAATTATCTGGCCGCTTCCTGCTGGTGCCTTATTATACGTAGGCCGGGCAACAGAACGGAAGCTCCGCAATCTTGGTATCGTAACCATTGGCGGCATTGCTAAATGCCCGGTAGATGTTTTAACACGGCGTTTAGGTAAATGGGGAGAGGTATTGTGGTTATTTGCCAACGGTAAGGATTCTGCACCAGTACGAAAAATTAATGAATCGGCAGCTGTTAAAAGTATTGGCAACGGTACAACTACACCGCGAGATTTAACCACGGAAGAAGATGTTAAATTAGTTTTTACGGTTTTGGCAGAATCAGTAGCGGCACGGCTAAGAGATTACGGCCTGAAATGTACCGGGGTTCAGATTATGGTGCGTGACAGCAGCCTTTATTATATGACGCGCCAGAGTAAGCTTGATAAACCAACGTATTTAAGCAGTGATATTCTGGCCGAAGCTATGAAGTTATTTAATTTAAATTATGATTGGCGGCGGTCTGTCCGGGCATTAGCACTAAGCGGCATTAACCTTGTTACCGAACATAGCGGTATAGAGTTATCTTTATTTGATGACCCACAGCAAGATGTTATTAAAGAAAAACTGGCGCATACGGTTGATGGACTGCGAAAGCGCTTCGGGCATAATGCCGTGCTAAGAGCTTCGGCGCTTTTGGATAATCGGCTCACCGGCTTTAACCCCAAAGAGGAACACGCCATACACCCTGTTTCCTATTTTAGATAATAAAAATAGAAGATGTTTACCGTTAGCCCTCGGTAACGGGTATTCAAAACCCGGCCAGAATCTACAGTAAACATCTTCTACATTAAGTTTAAAATATATACTTTGACATTGTCAACCTGACAGGAGAATCATTATGCCTAAGATTGAAATTACTATTTTGGTACAACACGAAAAAGATGGCCGGGCATTACCTAAAACAATTATCTGGGACGATGGCCGAAAGTTTGATATTGACCGGATTTTAGATATTCGCAGGGCTGCCAGTACTAAATATGGAAGCGTTGGCATTAGATATATCTGCCGTGTTTGTGGCCGGGAAATACGTATTTTTGACGAAGAAGGCAAGTGGTTTATAGAAAAATAAAGCCGGGATTACTCCCGGCTAAAATTATTATAATGTGTATATGACTAATAAAGCGTGAGAGTAGAGATAGTTTTCTTAATAAATACTTTCTATCTTTATATTCCAATACTGTCAATATTAATTAGCCTGTTCATTTTTTATGTATTTTATCCCAAAATAATAAATACTTCTTTCTTTTCCATACATTCTTTTCGTAACTTTCTTATTGTTCATCCAAAGGCCAAAAGCAGTATTAGTAACAGGAAATATATTACTTTCTTCACAATAATTCTTATAATATCCAAAAAATTGCGAGGCTTTAATCTTATTATCATCATTATTAGTTATCTCAACACAATCTTCCATAAAAGCATATACAGAATCATCATTTCTTCTTCTCTCATTTAAACAATTAATCATGCACTCTACTTCTTGTGGAAGTCTTCTCTTGTACCATTCAGAAGCAACTTTCACTAATAATGCTAATATTTCTTCTTTTTCCTGTAGTAATTTACTCAATAAATCAGGGTCACAATTATCACCGGAAAAATTTCTCCTAAAAGGTATTATCTTCGTCCTTCTCAACATAGCCCGGTCATTCCAATCTATATTAGGCAAATGATTGGTAATAAAGATTATTTTACATTGTGGCCTAAACTCAATTAAATCAGAATATAATGTTCTAACTTTCATAATATCTCCGCCAGAAATACCTTTTAATAACGCCGTATTCAATCTATCTCTACGGTTTGTTTCATTAACAAAAACCATTCGGCAATCTTTTGCTTGTACTAAAGATGGATTAAGCGAACCAGTATTTTCTAAAAATGCATCTTGTGCCAAAGTACCTACGAAATCACCAAATAAATTTGATAAAAGATTTACTAATACGCTTTTTCCATTAGAACCAGCACCGTATAATATGAAAAATACTTGCTCAGAAATATCACCAGTTAAACAATAACCTAATACATAAAGTATATAATTAGCTAATGCTTTATCATCATCGCTAATCTGTTTCAAATATTTTAGAAAATTAATGGCTTGACCTGCATTAGGATTGTAGTTAATATCAACTTTTAAAGATATATAGTATTCTGGAGAGAAATTCATTAACTGACAAGTCTTTAAATCCACAATTCCATTTTTTACTGCAAGTAAATTTCTATGTTGATTAAATTTTTCATTAGCAAGTTTCATTTTACTTTGGGCGGATTTAAGCATAGTACCTCTGGTCGCTTCATTGCCAAGTTTATATGCAGCTGCCATTTTATTTCGTTCTCCAGACCATTCAGCTACACAAGAAAATCTTTGATATAACCTTTCAGCCATTTCATTTATTTCTCCACCAAAATCTTTATGCCAATATCCATCACTATATACAAACCAGCATTTTTCTTTAGTATTATATGCAGCATATTTGCCAAATAAAAACTTAAATTTATCAGCATTACCACTATCATTATCTTTAAAGTCAAGCAGTTCTATATCATTTGGAATATTCTCTATATTTCTATCACTATATGCTAATGCTCTATTTATGCTTCTCTCTAAATAGTCTACTCTTTTAAATACTTTGTCTTCATGTTTTTTATCTTTAGATTTGACATGCGGTGATGATAAAAATAAGTTTTTTAATTCCTCTTTATTACATGTAACATTTTTAATCAAAGCACAAAGAAGTGCCATGTCATTAGAACTCTCATCAAGTTTAGGCCTCTTGCCTTCCCAAAGTTCTCTAAAATACTTATCAGTTTCAAGTAATTGAACTATACGTTCTTCATAATCAACTATTTCATTATTCTCGTTACATGTATTAACTGTGTCAGCCTGTACAATTACTTTAGGTTCATTAAAAAAATTGGTTAACAAATATTCTATTATATTAGGTTCTTCCAATATTTCTTTATTAGTTCCATAATTGTACGCATTACCTGTAACAGTAAAATATCGTTTGTTATTATATACTTCAACTACTATATTATTCTCTAATTTTTTCTTGTTACCCACATTAGTTGGCCAAGTTCCTTTTAAATAGATATGTAATCCTTCACCGCTTGGACTATATTCAATATAAGATTTAACCATGTCTATAAATTCTTTGATTTTATCATTAAGAAATTTACCATCTTTTAAGCAATGGTCAATATCAACACCAATAATGCCGCTATTTTCAGTTAATTCAAATCCAATACCTACTACTTTACCTGGATTATTATCGGCATAATTACAAGCAGTTTGATAATCACTCCATGTTGTATTATCATTAGCTTTGGCTGGAGTACCTGTATGTGGATTAATTGGCATTTTATCCTTAGTCCTACATACCCAGTTAGAAATTTCTTTCATAACTTCTGGAATTTTTTCTGTTACATTTGCTAATTTTTGCGTTTTCATAGCAACGCCTCCTTAAAATAAATTTAATATTATAAATAACAAAAAAGCGATTGAGATTTAAATTTATCAATCGCTTTTTGTATATTTATTGCTATTTTTCGTATTTTAATAACACAAGTTGTTTGAAATTTACTTTTTTAACTACATATTATACAGATTAAAATCCGCAACAGAATTTTTCATTACTTCAAATTTTTACAAAATCATATCAAAACCTCAATTTCAAACATGCTATTTTTACGCACATAATTGGCGTTATAATCGTTTTTAATCTCGAGCTCATACAAAGACATGTTTCAGCCCTTTAAAATGCTCAGAAACGATTTTTGTGGCTCAGGTTGCTTTTTATTTTTCTGTAATTTAATTTTATCTTTATTGCTACAAAGAGCTGTGCGTTATTATTAATTTATTTTATTATTAATATATACTGTCCTCTATACTCGAACACAGTACTTAACGGGCGGGTATAGATAGATATAATACTAAACTACTTTGTATTTACTATTTAAATATCATTTATTGCTTATATACTATAAATCTTATTCATATTTTATCATCAGACAATTAATAAATATATTATTATACTTAATAAATAAATTATGCTGTATACAGATTTTTATCGGCGTCATTATGACATCACATCTTTTTGTTTTAATTATTTTCTATCAACATTGCATATTTATACATCTGATTGTTTTTACAAATTTGTTAAATAGCTATTATATTAAACGGTATTAAAATAAAATATATATTTGATTAAATTTGCTTTAGACTATAATTGTTGGTTAAGTGGAGAAAGTGAGTGTTTAGTTGACAGCAATATTCATTTAGACTCGCCCGGTGAACGCTGAAGTGCGAATATGAAGAAACGTAAATATAGGGTTGGATTGCAGGAACTGCACCAACCCCATTAGATGAAGATAGCTATAGTAGGAATATAGCAGAAAGTATATGTTTAGTAGAACTCAAAATTATAATCAATTAGACCCGCCCGGTAATGTGATAATGTAAGATTATAGCGAAACGTAAATGTTAAAGCGATAGTAAATGAAGGATTTTATTATATCAATAAATATTTATTTCTTTGCTATACTTCCATATTTCCATATTTTTTATCCATACTAAATTATTTTTATTTATAACTCCCTCTAAAGCATTTAAACACGATTTTGAAACAACTTTAAAACGTCTTATATATCTTCCATATTCTAATTTTTTTAATGTACCAACAGATATACCAGCCATTTTCGCAAGAGTTTTTCTTGAAATTTTTAGTTCTAAACGTACATTCTTAATAACATTGCCTATCACTTTCCATTTATGACTATTATTTTTAAAAAATTCTATTTTTTCTTCTTGTGTAAATTTCCTAATCATCGTTTATTTTCTCTTTCTACATTTTGGGTATTATAGAAGCTTTCCAGTTTCTGAATTTTTTTGTAACCGGTATCAACGCGGCCATTTTCGATGTTGTATATCGTTACATGGCTTAGTCCAGTGGCCTTTGCAACATCGCGTAGTGTAAGGCCAAGCTCGTTACGGTATTTTCGGAATTTTTTATTGTTATTCATAACTACCTCGTTAAATTTTTAGAAGATTTATCATCTTCATTACTATTATTACCGACTGCTGTTCATTATTTTTAACAAATATTAGTAAAATTTTTTATATAATTCCGGGCGCAACCTGTTTATTTATGGTTAGACCGTCCAGAATATTCTTGCCCCCGGGTGGTTAACTTAGCTCACGCATAAGCGTGGGCTTTTTTCATTTCAGGATAGAAAGGAGTTGAAACTATGAGAACAATTATCAAATCAGCACTGGTAGTTTTATGTGCAACGCTGTGGCTGCTCTTTAAAGAAGCCTGTGCGTTGGCAGACAGCTTACCATCAGAACTGGATATTGAATTTACCTGGCCGGAGTTTATTACTGCTTCGGCCTTGTTCTTATTCAGTTGGTTAACTTTTGGCCTTGTTATGGCTGTGCTACAAAACTAAAGGAGTTGTTACTTATGAAAAATATTGACCGAGCTATTATCACTTTGCTCGAAATGTTTAAAAACCGTAATTTTCCTGAACATGTAGCTTTTACCATTATTAAACGAAAAGCCTGTGATACTGCCGCTAAACCATCAGATAATTGGAGTATCGGCAATATCTTAATCATGGCCTTTATTGGTAAGACTGATGACGCACGTACCTATAAGCAATGGCAAGCTGCTCACCGCCAGGTTAAACGTGGGGCTAAAGCGTTTTACATCTATGCCCCGGTAACAAGGAAGATTAAAGCAGCTGACTCCCTGACCGGCGAAGATGATTATATCTTGCTGGGCTTCCGTACACTTCCGGTTTTTAGATTAGAAGATACGGAAGGTGAGCCGGTTAATACGGCAGATTATACGCCGCCGGTTATGCCGCCTTTTTTGGATGTGGCCGCAAAGTTGGGGCTTACTGTTACATGGGACGCATTTAATAACATGGAGTTTGGTTCTTACAATACCAGAACACATGCTATTACCCTGCGTAGCAAGGACGCTTTTATTTATTTCCATGAGCTTGCCCATGCCGTTAACGCGACATTTGCCGATTTAAAACAAGACCGGGCTAAAGCTGAAATCGTAGCTGATTTAACCGCCGCTGTTTTATGCGAGTTACAAGGAATTAACGGTTATCAGCAGCAGACTTATAGATATGTCCAAAGTTACTGCCGTGACCGTTCTGATAATGGCGTTATCAAAGCTGTGCTCAGCGTCTTAAATGACGTGGAAAAAATCGTCAACATCATTATTGATACTGCTAACAAACCTTGTGCCGGTAAGGTACAAGGTTAATTTTTTATATCCAAGGAGGAATTTACTATGAAAACCACCATGAACAACAAACCTTATACCGTTATCGCTGACTGCCGTAAATTATCCTATGATGAATGGCTTAAACTGCGTAAATCCGGTATTGGGGGCAGTGATTGTGCCGCTGCTTGTGGCCTAAGCCGTTGGAAAACCAGATTCGAGCTCTGGCTGGAAAAGACCAGCCGCTTCAGTCAATCTTCCGTTGGTGAAGCAGCTTATTGGGGCAGAATCATGGAACCAATCTTACGTGATGAATTTAGTAAACGTACCGGCTTTGAAGTAAAAGAGATGCCTGCGTTCTTCCGGTCAACTGCTAATCCATTTATGCAGGCTAACATTGATGGCTGCGTTAATACGGGAAACTGTTATGCTATTTTAGAAATCAAAACCGCTGGCAGTTATGCTGTTGGCGACTGGGAAGATGGACTGCCGGTAGAATACTACCTGCAAATCCAGCATTATCTTGGTGTTATTGGCGCGTCAAAAGCTTATGTGGCCGTACTTCTTGGAGGCAATAAGTTTAGTTATCAGGAGATTGCCCGGGACGAAGATATGATTAAAAACATCATCGCCATGGAACAGGACTTCTGGAATAACTATGTTTTAAAGAATGTACCGCCACCGGTTGTTGCCGAAGATAAAGACCTGTTAAGTACGTTATATCCAGCTGTAAAACAGGAAGCAGTTGCATTACCGGAAAACCAGATTATTCTATTTTCAAGGTACATGGAAGCTAAACAGGCACTTGATGAAGCCCAAAAAGCCAAGGACGCTGCCGAAGCAGAACTTAAAGTAGTCATTAAAGACGCTGGCAAGGTAACCTGCGGCTCATTTACTGCTTCGTGGACTGAAGCAAAGCGTAAAAGTTTAAGCACGGAACGTGTAAAAACTATTCTTACGCCGGAACAGATAGAAGATTGCACCGTAACTACTACCAGCAGGAGATTCAGTGTTAAGGCCACTAAACAAAGTAAATCGAAATAATAGAGAGGATGTGGTATTATGGCAAAAATCAATGACATCAAAAACATCATCGGCGCTAAAGCGCGCCCGGTACTTGAAATAACGGCAGGAGCAACCGCTCTAAAAGAAAAACAGAAGATAATTCCAATCCCGGTTAAAGAAGTACCACCAAAGCCAGAATATGAAAGCCTGAACAACTTTCTAACGACCCTCGTTAAAGGAGTAGATTACGGCAATTTGCCCCGCGTCCAAGGAGATGTACTCTTTAAGGCCGGAGCACTAAAAATACTCCGCTTCTTAAAACTAAAGTACAGTGTTATCTTGCTCGACAAGACGGTCAGTGCCCCAGATAAATTCATTAGTTATACCGTAAAAGTTGATATTATCAACCAGGACGGCGAGATTGTTTATGAAAGTATCGGAGCAGCCAACAGTCTGGAAAGCAAATTCGAGAAGGCCGGGTTCAGCAGCGATAATCTTATCTGCCGAATGGCTACTAAACGTGCTTTAGTTGGTGCTGTAAAAGAAATAATTGAAAAATAAAAAATTTTCATGTATAATTTCCTAGAGCACCTGACTCTTATCAGGTTAAAATTAATAGAGTACAAGACTCTTGGTTGTTCAATGATTTTTCTAACTATGTTCCTTTAAAATTTTCTATAAATGTCTGTGGCAAAATCTTTAAATTTTAGTATACTTTTATTAAATATTTAGCTCTTTTTGTCAGCCTTCCGATAATTTAACTAATTTTTTTCAAAAAACACTTGACGGCGCGCATAAAAGTTAGTATACTATCTCTTGCACAGTTCTAAAACTTGCTTGGCCCATTAGCTCAGTTGGTAGAGCACCTGACTCTTAATCAGGGTGTCGTAGGTTCGAGGCCTACATGGGTCACCATGTGGCCGGTTGGTCAAGCGGTTAAGACACCGCCCTTTCACGGCGGTATCGGGGGTTCGATTCCCCCACCGGTCACCATATGGGCGCTTAGCTCAGCTGGGAGAGCGTCTGCCTTACAAGCAGAATGTCAGCGGTTCGATCCCGTTAGCGCCCACCATGTAAAATCAGCAGTCTTCGAACGAAGGCTGCTTTTTTTATTTCTGCATACTAAAAAACGCCAAAGCAGCTGCTTTGGCGTTTTGCCCATCAACATTAAATTTTATTCCAGTTCAATGCTTTCGCCGGGTTTTACAATCAGTACTTTGGCACTGCCGTCAGCTTCTACTTTGGCTTTGTAGGCTTCGGGGTCCTGGGCAATCAGCGGCCAGGTGTTGTAATGGATAGGAATAACGTATTTTGCTTTTAAAAATTCTGCGGCAATGGCAGCATCGGCGGGGCCCATGGTAAAGTTGTCGCCGATAGGCAGTACGGCGTAATCGAACGGGTCAAGGCGCTGCAAAAGCTGCATATCGCTGTAAAGCGCGGTATCGCCGGCAAAATACAGTTTGGTGCCGTAAAAATCTACAATAAAGCCGCAGGCATGGCCGCCTGCTACGCCGCTGCCGTGGAAGGCAGGCGTAATGCGTACATGGCCAAAATCAAACGGATGGGTGCCGCCAAGGTGCATGCCGTGCGCGTTAACACCGGCTTCTCCGGCAAGGCCGCATACTTCGGCGGTGGAAATTACCGTGGCATTGCAGGCTTTGGCAATTTCAAAAGCGCTGCCGATATGGTCAAAATGTGCATGGGAAATTAAAATATATTCTACATTCAGGCCCTTTAAGGCTTCGGTGTCGCCCGGTTTAAATTTGGGGCATCCTTCCAGATACGGGTCGAAAATAATGTTGTGGCCTTCGTGGCACAGCATAAAGCAGGCATGGTTAATATACTTAAAAGTGGTTGACAAAGTAATCATCTCCTTTTTAATATGCTTATTTTTATTATAACACATCTCTTTTAATTATAGTAATTGTGAATTGTAATGAAACAAAAGTAAAACGCCTTTACAGTTTGCCCGTGCATGATGTAAAATTTATTTGTATATTTGCAGTTAATTAAAATTTTTAATACAGGCAAGGAGAATGAATGTGAAATTAAAAAAACGTACCATGACAGCGGTTGCCATTGCATGCTTAACGGCTTTTGCAGCCAATGCCCAGGCAGCGCCGCGTGCCGTAACAATTCCTAAAAACGCCAAAAGCACGGTTGCAACGGCAGCGGCTAAAATAATAAAAAACAATTTAAAAAAGGGCAAGGCTGCCAAGGCAGATGATAAAACCATTTCTGCAAGAAGCGTTACAAAACCCAAAGCAACTGCTAAAAATACGGTTAAAACCGGTCAGGCCAGAAAACCGGCAGCCAAAGTAAACATGGCGGGGCTGCCTAAGGATTATAAAAAAATAGGTATTTTCGGCGAAGCCAAAGCAACGCAGGAGCAGGCTGCCGCACTTATTTACCTTAATAATACCGACCCGCAGCTGAACTGTTCCGTTGATGAGCTTGTTGATTTGTACTGGACGGAGGCCGGGCGTGAAGGCGTGCGTGAAGACATTGCGCTGGCGCAGGCCATTATTGAAACCGGCTTTTTCAGTTTTACCGGCGATGTAAAACCGGAACAGAATAATTACTGCGGGCTTGGCACAACCGGCGGCGGTGTGGAAGGCGAATATTTTGACGAGCCGGAAATCGGCGTGCGCGCGCACATTCAGCATCTGCTTGCCTATACTACCAAAAAGCACCCCTCAACGGATATTGTTGACCCGCGTTATGAACTGGCGCATGCCATCCGTATGGAACGCGGCATAGTTGATAAATGGTCGGGCCTTAACGGCACCTGGGCTATGGGCAGCCAGTACTGCGAAAAAATTATGCGTATTTACCAGAGCATGCTTACTTTAAGCGATAAGGATTTAAAAGAAGCGGAAAAAGCAAAGGCCGAATACCTGAAAAATTATATGGGCAGCCATAAAGACGATGATAAGAAAGACAAGAAGGATAAGGAAACCAAGCAGGAACGCAAGCTGACGATGCGTGAACGCGTAGAAAAGATTTTGAGAGAAGGAAAGTGATTTAATGCATATCGTATTGGTTGAGCCGGAAATACCGGGCAATACAGGCAATATTGCGCGCCTGTGCGCAGCTACGGGCTGCCATCTGCACCTGGTGCGCCCGCTCGGTTTTTCTGTTGAAGATAAATATTTAAAACGCGCCGGGCTGGATTACTGGCATTTGGTAGATATTCATTATTATGACAGCGTATACGAAGTTTTGGAAAAATATAAGGACAACCCGCGTTATTTACTGACGACGAAAGCGCACAAGCGTTATACGGATGTGCAGTACGCGCCGGACAGCCTGCTTATTTTTGGTAAAGAAACGGCCGGGCTGCCGGAAAAACTGCGCAATGAATACGCCGACTGCTGCGTGCGCATACCGATGATTGCCGAAGCAAGAAGCCTGAACCTTTCCAATTCGGTGGCGATTGTGGCATATGAGGCTTTGCGCCAGCAGCCTGATTTTGGCGGGCTGATTGTTTAAAGGAGGATATATGATAGTTTTAAAAGAATTTGAATTTGACGCGGCGCATTACCTGCCGGAATATAACGGCAAGTGCGAACGCCTGCACGGGCACACTTATAAACTGGTGGTTAAAGTACAGGGCACGCCCGACCATGAAGGCATGGTTATTGACTTTATCCGCCTGAAAAACATTGTAAAAGAAAACGTGCTGGTACATTTGGACCATGCCTGCATTAATGATATTCTGCCGCAGCCCTCGGCAGAAAACATCAGCGTATGGGTATGGAACAAACTGAAAGATTTGCTGCACGGCGATAATTATGATTTATATGAAGTTGAAGTTTGGGAAACCAAAACAAGCGGTTGCATTTACAGGGGTGATTTATAATGAAAGATGTACAGTCTCAAACTGATATGCGCCGCATACCGCTTAAGCATGTAGGCATCAAAAATCTGCGCTGGCCCGTTATTTTAAAGGATAAGGAGCAGGGCGAGCAGCACAGTGTGGCAACCATCAGCCTGGCGGTGGATTTGCCGCACGAAATACGCGGAACGCATATGAGTCGCTTCGTGGAATGTATGCAGACTGTTGGCGCCATCAGCCCCACAGGGCTTGAAGAAGTGCTTGACAAACTGAAAGAGCATTTGCAGGCAGAAAAAGCCTTTATTCAAATGGAATTTCCGTATTTTATTTATAAAACTTCGCCGGTAACGGGGCAGCGCGCGCCGATGGATTTAAACTGCGTGCTGACGGCAGAAAAGAAAGACGAGTTTAAACTGCGCATTATGGCAGAAGTGCCGGTGCAGACTTTATGCCCGTGCAGCAAGGAAATAAGCGACTACGGCGCGCATAACCAGCGTGCGCTGGCGTGGATTGAAATTGAAGCTGACGGCCTTGTCTGGATTGAAGAACTGGCGGAAATGGCAGACGCAGGGGCAAGCGCGCCCGTGTACAGCCTTTTAAAACGCCCGGACGAAAAATTTGTAACAGAAAAGGCTTACGATAACCCGCGTTTTGTTGAAGATGCCGTGCGTGAAATTGCTTTGCGCCTGGAAGCCGACAAACGCATTAAATGGTATGAAGTAACGGTAGAAAGCATTGAGAGCATCCACAACCATAATGCTTTTGCCTGCGTGGAGAAAGGCTGGCAGGCATGATTATTAAACTTAATGAACATAACCTTGTACATGAAATTGCCGCGCTGGGGGTGCACCCTGCCAGCGTTGGCATTTTTGCGTCCAAAAGCAGAATTATTCCCTTAAAAATTATGGCAGTGCGTACACCGGCTGCCAATATTTTAAAGCAGGAGATGCTGGCTGCCGGCGGCGACTGCGCTGTTCCGGCAAACTGCATTTTAAACAATACGGAGCGTATGGACGTTGTTTTGCTTGGTACGGTTAAGCATTACCGCATTCTGGCGCGCAAGCTGGCGCAGATGAACTTTTTCGGGCTGGCAGCGCTGCAAAAGGAGCTGCAAACTTTTCTTGCCGGGCAGCAGCCTGTAACCGTTTTGGCGGACGGCAGAAAAATTACTTACGAAAAAATGCGCATTATGGGCATTTTAAATGTAACGCCCGATTCGTTTTACAGCGGTTCGCGCTTAAGTGGCGAAGATGCTGTTTTGCAAAAGGCGGAGCAAATGCTGAATGACGGCGCGGAAATTTTGGATATAGGCGGCGAAAGCACGCGCCCCGGTGCGGGTGCCGTAACGGAGCAGGAAGAAGTGCGCCGCGTGGTGCCTGCAATAACGGCAATAAAAAAACGCTTTCCGCACAGCATTGTTTCTATTGATACATATCATGCGCTTACGGCGCAGGAAGCCGTTAACGCCGGAGCCGATATTATTAACGATGTTACGGCGCTGACCGGTGATGAGCGGATGGCGGAAGTTGCGGCTGCTGCCAAAGTGCCGGTAATTTTAATGCATATGCGCGGCACGCCTAAAAACATGCAGCAGCAGTGTGAATATACCAATGTTGTAACGGAAGTGGCGGCTTATTTAAAACAGCGCGCGCTGCTTTTAGAGGAAACCGGCATCGGCGCGGAGAAAATAATTCTTGACCCCGGCATCGGCTTTGCCAAAAACACGGAGCAGAACCTTGCACTGCTGCAAGGGCTGGACGCGCTGGTGGGCTTTGGTTACCCCGTGCTGCTCGCTGCCTCGCGCAAAACCGTTATCGGCGAAACGCTGGGCGGGCTGCCGCCGCAGGAAAGGCTTGAAGGTACGATTGCCTTAAGCTGCCAGGCCGTGTATGCCGGTGCGCAGATGGTGCGCGTGCATGATGTTAAAGAAAACGTGCGCGCGGTGCGGATGCTGGAGGCGGTTTTATGCAGGTAACGGCTTATGTGGCGCTGGGCACGAACCTGGGCGATTTAAAGGCGAACCTTGACGAAGCGTTAAAATGCCTGCGTGAAAAGAGCTTGCTGATAACGAAGGTTTCTACGTATATTGATACCGAGCCTTACGGCGTTACCGACCAGCCGCGCTTTTTAAATGCGGTATGCGAAGTGCAGACGGAGCTTTTGCCGCGGCAGCTGCTTGAAATGCTGCTGCAAACCGAACTGGAAATGGGCAGGGTACGTCTGCGCCGCTGGGGCGAGCGCATTATAGATTTGGATTTGCTTTTTTACGGCAGCGAAATTATTAATGAACCCGATTTAACCGTGCCGCATCCCGATATGCAGAACCGTGATTTTGTGCTGCGCCCTCTGGCAGAAATTGCGCCGGACAAAGTACATCCGCTGCTGCATAAAACTATCGGCCAATTATGGCAGGAATATTTGGAAAAGAAGGATACAAATGAAGTATGAATTTAATGCGGATCACCTTGTAAAAAGGTTTACCGCGTATGCGAAAATCAATACCGCTTCCGATGAAAGAAGCGCGCAGCTGCCAAGCAGCGAAGGTCAGTGGCAGCTTGCGGAACATTTAAAAAACGAGCTTACGGAACTCGGCCTTGCCAATGTGCAGGTAACGGATAAATGTTATGTGCTGGCGGAGCTGCCTGCCAACACAGAAGAAGCCGCGCCTGTTATCGGGCTGATTGCCCATATGGACACAAGCAGCGAGGCAAGCGGCGAAAACGTACAGGTTACCATGCACAAAGCCTGGGACGGCAGCGATATGCACCTTGCGCCCGGCTGCGTACTGAGCGTAAAAGAGTTTCCGGAAATGGCGGCTTACCGAGGGCAGGATATTTTAACCGCCGGTGGCACAACCTTGCTTGGCGCAGACGACAAGGCCGGTATTACGGCAATAGTAAGTGCCTGTGAATATCTTTTGCAGCACCCGGAAATTAAGCACGGCAAAGTTTTGCTGGCCTTTACGCCGGATGAAGAAATCGGCCGCGGTACGGACGGTTTTCCGTTAGCTGATTTTAAGGCTGATTTTGCCTATACTGTGGACGGCGGCGCGTTGGGCGAACTTAATTACGAAACCTTTAACGCCTGCAATGCTAAAATAATTTTTAACGGTGTATCCGTACATCCCGGCAGCGCCAAAAACAAAATGCGCAACGCCGTAACCATGGCTGCGGAATGGCAGCTTGCCCTGCCGCAGGGAGAAAAACCGGAATATACTGACGGCTATGAAGGCTTTTACCACTGCCTGCGTATTGAAGGCGGAACCGACCGCGTGGAACTGGATATGATTTTGCGCGACCACGATAAGAACATTCTGGCAAAACGCAAACAGCTTTTGCTGGATTTGGCAGCGTTTATGAATAACAAATACGGTGCCGGCAGCGTGGAATGCAGCTTGCAGGATATGTACTGCAACATGAAAGAATATATAACGCCGGTGTTTGAAATTGTTGAACGTGCCGAAAACTCCATGCGCGAAGCCGGTATTGAACCGCAGCTTGTGCCCGTGCGCGGCGGCACGGATGGCTCGCGTTTATCCCAAATGGGGCTGCCCTGCCCCAATATTTTTACCGGCGGGCATAATTTTCACGGGCGCTACGAATATCTGCCGGTGCCTTCGCTTGTAAAATGTACTGAAGTTTTGCTGAATATTGTAAAGCTGTAATGCTTATGCCTTAAACTAAAAATCAGGACGGCTGCTTTATTTGAGCGGCTGCCCTGATTTTTTATTATACCTAAAAGTAATGAAGCATCATGTTTTATAACTATTTGTTGTTTTAACTGCACAGAATTATAATAAAAATAACAGAGGATAAAATTTTATAATGCTGCGGCGCTACAGGATAGTGTTATAATTAAATGTGTGGATGGGATTGTAAAAACACATGGCGCAAAACACGGCAGAGGCTGCCGGGGCTGAACATGTATGGTCTGCCGGAGAGCAGAAAATATAAATTAAAATTTATTGAGAAAGAGGGATAATTATGCAGAAAGTATTAGTTGCTTATTTTTCGTGCAGCGGTGTTACCAAAAAGCTGGCGCAAACGCTGGCAGGCGTTGTTAAAGGCGATTTGTATGAAATTACGCCTGCGCAGCCCTACACGGCGGCAGATTTAAACTGGCAGGACAAAAATTCGCGCAGCTCGGTAGAAATGAGAGATAAATCTTCGCGCCCTGCCATCAGCGGCAGCGTAAAAGACTTTGCGCAGTATGACACCGTTTTTGTGGGCTTCCCGATTTGGTGGTATGTTGCGCCGACAATTATTAATACCTTTTTGGAAAGTGAAGATTATTCCGGCAAAACCGTTATTCCGTTTGCAACAAGCGGCGGCAGCGGCGTAGGAGATACGGATAAATATCTGCATCCTTCCTGTTCCGAACAAACGGCATGGCGTCCGGCAAAACGCTTTGCAGGCAGCACAGGCGCGGCAGAGCTGCAAAAATGGGTAGACGGTTTAAAACTGTAAGAATTTAAAAATTAAAATCAGCAAAATAAAAACTCCGCAGTTTAATGCTGCGGAGTTTTGCTGTATAGAAGGTTTATTTTGTTATGCGCTGATTATACCGCTTAAAATTTGGCGTTATCCTTAAAGGCACGGCCAAAATCAGTAAGCGTTAAATCGGCGTAGCTGAAATCGGCATCGTCAAGCATGGCACGGTCGAGCCGGGCGCCGTCAAGCTGTGCGTGCTGCAAGCTGCTGCGCGAAAGGTTGGCAGAGGTTAAATCTGCATTGGTCAGCACTGCGCTTTGCATTTTGGCGTTGTATAAATTGGCGTGCGCTAAAACGGCGCCGGTTAAATCTGTTTTATACAGCCAGCTGTAAGACATTCCGGCGTAGCTGAAGTCGGCATTCTGCGCATTTGCTTTGTCCAGGGTTGCTTCCTGCAATTTGGCGTAGGCAAAGCTTGCATAGTTTAAATCTGCGCCGCGCAGGCCTGTGCGGTACAGTACGGCGTTATTTAAAACGGCTTTGTCCAGCTTGTTTCCGTTAAGGTTGGCATAGCTTAAATCCGCGCCGCTTAAATTAGCTTTGGTTAAAGTGCAGTTTTTAAATACAGCCCGGTGCATGTTTGCGTTTTGCAGGTCTGCGCCGCTTAAATCGGTGTCTGCCAAGCGTGTTCCGTTAAGGTTGGCGCCGCGCAGGTTAATGCCGTTAAGTTTAAGCCCGCTTAAATCAGCGCCGCTTAAATCCGCACCGGGGCAGCTGATGCCGCTCTGCACCTGCTGCACATCGCTTGCGTTATAGGCAAATGCCGCTGCCGGTAAGGCAAGGCAGCAAATAAATGTTAATAAAAATTTTTTCATAATTCCTCTCAGGCTTCGTTAAAAAGTTGAACCAATTTCTGCGGTTCGTCAGGCAGTTTGTCAATAATTTTCCACGGTTCGTGCTCCGCAAGCTGCTCTTTGGTGTAGGTGGAGCCTGCCAGCACGGCAAGGCAGCGCGCCCCTATGGCTTTGGCGCAGATAATGTCGTTGGGTGTATCGCCGATAAGAAAAATATCGCTGCCGCTGATTTCTTCTTCCGGATGCATTACCTGCAAACGGCGCAGGGCGATTTTGGCGAGCTCGCTGCGGTCTTCGCTCAGTTCGCCGCAGACGGCGTAATGGCTGTCGAAGTATTTGTCAATTCCGTAACGCTGCAATTTTAAATAAGCCCCGGTAGTGGTGTTGCCGGTTAAAAGGCAGGTTTTAAAACCTTCAAGGCCTTCAAAATAAGCCAGCGTTGCGGCTACATTGGGCATTAAATGCCCCTGGCGTTCTTTTAAAAATTTTGGCAGCAGGCGGTGGTAGTTAATTAAAATGTTTGCGGCGTCAAAAGTACGGCAGCGCCCTTTAATATCAATACAAATTTGCTTGATAATCTGTGAATCCGTTGCGCCTGCCAGCGGATGCGAAAACTGGAAATTTTCGACGCCGAACAGTTCCCGGATTGCCGCGCGCAGCGCATCTGCCCCGGCAAGGCCTGTCAGAAGCAGCGTGCCGTCAATATCCCAAAAAATATATTTCATAAAATCCTCCGTTTAAATGCAGGGTAAAAGAAAAAGCTGCCTTTTGGCAGCGTTTAAATTGATTTAGGACGCATCATCAGTTTAGATAATTTTTTGCCAAGGGTTTTGGCTTTGCGTATGATTTTTGTATGCGATTTGCGGCGCGGTTTCATATCGCTTTCGTTGCCGAAATCGCCGCGTTCCAGATAAGTGATTTTGGATTTGTCGGGATTGAAGTATTTGCGCATAAAGCGTGCCAGCCCGTCGGGGTCGGCTTCTTTAAAGCAGGTAAAAATATCAATCGTGGCAAAGCCCATATCCGGATAAACGTGCATGGTAATATGCCCCTGCTTGCAGTGCGCAAACACGGAATATTCGTCAATGCCGTCCTCGTCGTTTACATAAACGCCGCTCGGCTCCATGCCGAAACGCGCTGCGGCGCTGCTGAGCATGTGCTCGATGCCGATAACGTCATCCAAAAGTATATCGCTGCAATTATACATATCAATGGCAATTTGTGTGCCGATGGATTTCAAAGCGGAACCTCCTGCCTTTTTGGAAAAAGGCTAAAACGTATTTAATTAATTATAGCTAATTTTAAACCTGTTGTCAAAAAATAATAGCCTGCGCGGCCGAGGTTTATTAAGTTAAAAAAACATGCTATAATAAACTGAACATTTGTTTTACACGGTGGTGAGCATTTGGAACAGCTGCAGGGAACACTGGAAAATGTTATATATCAGAGCGGCGACGGCGGCTTTTGTGTGCTGCGCGTTAAAACGGCAGTCGGTTTGGCAACGGTTACCTATAAAGGCATGGCCCCCTATATGGGCGAAAACATTGCCATGGAAGGCGAATGGTGCGAGCATGTACGTTTTGGGCGACAGTTCAGGGCTGATGCGTTGCGCGTGGTTAAGCCTTCCACCACGGACGGCATTGAGCGGTTTCTGGCATCCGGCGCGGTTAAGGGCATTGGCAGAACCATGGCGGCGCGCATTGTGGAGCATTTTGGCAGCCGCACGCTGACCGTTATGGAAAGCGAACCGGAAAGGCTGACGGAAGTTGCAGGCATAGGCCGCAAAAAGGCCGAAAGCATTGCGGCTTCGTATGCCGAACTCAGCGAAATGCGCGAACTGATGCTGTTTTTGGAGCAGCACGGCGTAAGCGCCAATTATGCGCCGAAATTACAGGCGCGCTATGGCAGCACGGCACTGGTGCGCGTGCAGGAAAACCCTTATGCCCTTGCGGGCGAAGTAACGGGCATAGGCTTCAGGACAGCCGACAAAATAGCGCTGGCACTGGGGTGCAGCCGCAGCGACAGGCGGCGCATAGAAGCAGGGCTTGTTTATGCGCTTAACATGGCGGCTTCTGCCGGGCATACCTGCGTGCCGGAAGAACTTTTGGCGCAGGAAACGGTTAAACTTTTGCAGACCGACCCTGAACCAGTAAAAGAGCTTTTTAAAGAACTGATTGACGAAGACCGCCTGCGCACGGAAGAAGTGGGCGGACTGCGACTTATTTACCCGGAATATCTGTATCAAGCGGAAACGCAGACGGCAAAACGGCTGATAGCGCTGCGCGACGCACCGGGAAAAATTAAAAGCGTTGATGTTGAAAAAATTATTGGCCAGTGGGAACGCGAGGCTGGCATACAGCTTGCCGAAGCGCAGAAAGAAGCCATCCACGCCTCGTTTAAATACGGCGTGTTTGTATTAACCGGCGGGCCGGGCACAGGCAAAACCACCGTTGTTAAGGGCATTATAACGGTGCTGGAAAAAGCGGGCTGCCGCATTTTGCTGGCGGCGCCTACGGGCAGGGCGGCCAAGCGTCTGGCAGAATCAAGCGGGCATCCGGCGCAGACGGTACACCGCCTTTTGGAATACCAGCCGGACGGCAGCGGTTTTAACTTTGGCAAAAACGACAGCGACCCGCTCGACGCGGAAGCAATTATTATCGACGAAGCTTCTATGCTGGATATTACTTTAATGCACCATCTGCTGAAAGCAGTGCCGGGCGGCTGCCGCCTTATTTTTGTCGGCGACGTTGACCAGCTGCCTTCGGTAGGGCCGGGGTCGGTATTAAAAGATATTATCCGCAGCAAAAAAATGCCGGTAGTAAGGCTGGAAAATGTTTTCCGCCAGGCGGAAGTAAGCCCCATTGTGCGCAACGCCCACCGCATTAACCATGGGCAGATGCCGGAATTTGCCGAACACAGCGATTTTGAATTTGCCGGTTTTGACAATGAGTTTATGGCGGCGGATTTTGTGGCGCAGCTGTACGGGCAGATAGCCGCCGAACATGGCTTGCAGTATGTGCAGGTGCTTTCGCCGATGCACAAAAACCCCTGCGGCGTGCAGAACTTAAACAAAGTTTTGCAGCAGCATTTAAACCCGCCCGCGGCAGACAAGGGCGAACTGACGCTGCCGGGAGGAGCCGTGCTGCGCGAAGGCGATAAGGTAATGCAGATTCGCAACAACTATGAAAAAGAAGTGTTTAATGGCGACATAGGGCGCATAATACGCATCGACGGCGGCAATGTAACGGTTGTGTATGACGATGGCGGTAAACCGGTATTTACCTCGTTTGAAGATGAATATGCTTATGCCGGTATCAGCGGCAACAAAATTGTTTATACTTCTGCCGAAGTGGATGAGCTGCAATTAGCTTACGCCATGAGCGTGCATAAATCGCAGGGCAGCGAATACCCGGTGGTAATACTTTTAATGGTGCCGGGGCATTATATAATGCTGCAGCGCAACCTGTTTTATACCGCGGTAACGAGAGCTCGGCAAAAGGTTGTAATAGTCGGCAGCAAAAAAGCCGTGCAGGCAGCTGTTTTAAACGATAAAACGCGCAAGCGCTATTCGCTTTTGGCAGAACGCTTGCAGGAACAGGCTGACGTATTTTAATAAAATGGTGATAATTTGAATTATATAAAAGAATGGTGGCGGACGCTTGTAAGCGTGTTTTTTGTGCAGAGCTGCGCCGTATGCAATGCAGAAACCGAAAGCGGCGTGTTTTGCCCTACGTGCAGGCTCAAGGAACTCTTGCTTGAAGCAATGCCGGGCCTGTTAAACCTTGACGGCGCTGTAATGGGGTATAAATACAGCGGCGCGCTTAAAGAAATGCTGCACAAACTTAAATTTGAAGGTGAAAGCAAATTTTTGCAGCCGCTGGCGGAAGAAGCTGCATTTTTAGCACAGGCATATAGTGAAAGTAGCTTTGATATGGTGGTATCCGTACCGACGGACGCGGCAAGGCGCAGACAGCGCGGCTTTGATATACCTGAAAGTATTTTTGCCCAAGCGCTTGCCGTTAAAGGCGCGTGGCAGCCGCAGGTTTTGGTGCGTATAAGGGCAACAGTGCCGCAGTATGGCCTTGCGCCGGATAAACGCCGCAGCAATGTGCGCGGCTGCTTTAAAGTGCAGGGTGATGTACGCGGCGCTAAAATTTTATTGGTGGATGATATTTTAACCACCGGCGCAACGCTGGACGAAGCGGCAAAAATATTAAAACAGGCAGGCGCCAAAAGTGTTTACGCCTTAACTTTATGCGGCAGTTTGGAAAATTTTAAGGACTAAAAAGCAAGGGACACGGTTTTTAAAAGCCGGTGCTTTACTTAAATACTGCTTAAAAACTCCTAAAACAATAAATTAACAAATAAACAAAAACCTCACGGTATTTATGTGCCGTGAGGTTTTGTGCTTTAATTATTGTGCAGATTTTTTTATACCGTATTCACAATTTGTTTTTAATTCTATTTCAAAAATTCTGTTCCACGGAAGCTTTGCTTCGGCATTAATGCCGGTAAGGTAATATTTGTTTGCACCGTCGCTGTAAAAGGGTGTAAGGCCTAAATTGGTATATAAAAGGCTGCGTTTTTCGTTATAAATAAAGCCTTCTATAATATTTTCGGCAAAAATTTTATAGCTGTCATTCAAATTTGCAGGGTCCTGCCCGCGCAGGGTAAGTATTGTGCTGAGGCGGTGGTGCAAAAGTTTTTGGTAGCTGTAATCATCCAGCAGGCGGGCAACTGTAAAGTTAAGGTTTTGCGCGTAAAGCGCAGGCAGCATATGTTTGGGCAGGCGTTTAAGCTGCCCTGTAAATATTGCGCTTTGCGCTGTGGCTGTGCCTGCCGCGTTGCCGAAGGTGTTCCAGGCTGAGTAAGAAACAAGTTTGTTTATGGTTACGTTGTTTGCCAAAAGCACGGGCAAAAGCATCTGGCTGCTTTCGTAATCTTCACTGGCGTCGATAACGGCAACATGCTTGCCGCTGTTAAGCAGTGTTTGCAGTTTCTGCGCCATTTTTTTGTTGGCAGGTTCTTTGGCACTGCCGCAGTGTACATATAAAATAACGTCGGCTTCATCCGGGTTTTGCGTCAGCGTGCCGCCGGTAAATTTAATTTTGTCAAGCAGGGCGGCTTCGGCAGTAACTGCCATATAGGGCATAATGGCTGTGGCTGCGTTGCCGGTGGTATATTCAATATAAAATTTTGGCTTATAGCTATTAATTTGGCAAAAGCGGCGTGCCGTAAGCATTTGTGCTATTTCGTCCGCGCCGCAGGTGGTTGTGCTGGCGCTGCTTAACCCTGCCCGGCGCATATAGGCTTCGGCGTGGGTGCGGTTGCGGTTGGGCAGGCCAAAGGGCTGGGCGTCATCCTGCCCTATTACAAGCGTATAATTTTTGGCGGCGCACAATGCTGCAAGCTGTTTGTTAAAACTGTCGTTAGTGCTGTACAGTACGTTATATTTTTGCAGTATTTCCTGCGGAATTTTATTTTTAATTTCTTCCAGCTGCGCTGTGGAAGGGTAGTCGCCGAACTGTTCTACAATATCGCGCAGGGTGGAATAACGCATCAGGTGCCACTGGTACCAGGCGTCCGGCAGCAGGTTATCGCTTACGAGCAGGCGCGGAATAATCGAAAAAACAGTAATATCTTCGCCGGAAGGTATAGTTTGCAGCAGCTTAAAAAAGTTCTGCTCGTCGTTAACGGTTCCCTGCGGCAGGCGCGAAGCAAGCAGCCCGCCGTGAATTAAAAGGTCGCCGGAAATAACCGCCGGGCAGTTGCCTGCGTTATGGCTGAGCCATGAGGATAATTTTTCGCGGTTTGCCGGTGTGCGGTAGTTGTCAAGAAGTTCTTTTGGGGGTAAAATTACATCTATGGAAGCAAGCCTGCCCAAATCCTGCGCTATTAACGTGCAGGGCGGGCGGCTGTCAAGCGGCACAAGCAGCAGCTGTTCCTGCACCGGCAGGGGCGGCGGTGTGTAAGGCGTGCTTGGCGGCAGGCTGAAAAAATAAAAAATATAGCTGCACAGGGCGGTTAAAAAAAGCCATAAATATTTTTTCACGGTAAGCCTCCTTTGCAGCGTATAGTTACAAATATTATATTACAAGTACGGAGTTTTTAAAATGAGAATTATTACTGGCAGGGCCAGAGGGCTGAAGCTGACTACGCCCAAAAACTGGGATGTGCGCCCTACTGCCGACAGGGTGAAGGAATCGCTGTTTAATATTATCGGCAGCAAAATAATCGGCGCGCAGGTGCTGGATTTATTTGCCGGTACGGGCAACCTTGGGCTTGAAAGCTGGAGCCGCGGCGCGGAGAAAATTGTTTTTACCGATACAAGCAAAGAATCGCTGCGGCTGGTAGAAAGCAATATTGCCAAATGCCGGGCGCAGGACGATACGGAAACAATTTGCGGAGATGCCTGCCAGATGATAGGGCGGCTGCATAAAAAGGGCATGAGTTTTGATTTTGTTTTTGCCGACCCGCCTTATAACAAGGGGCTGGTGCAGAAGGTTATTGCCGCGCTGGCGGAAAGCCCCCTTTTAAACGACGGCGGCTATTTAATTGCCGAACATTCGGCACATGACGAGCTTGGAACACTGCCGCCGCAGTTTGAACTTGTGCGCTGCGAAACTTACGGCGAAACAAAAATTAGCTTTATACGTTTTGCAAAAGTGTGAAAACATGTTACAATAGATAAAAGGTGCGGCAATTAAAGGAATATTACATTTTGTGTAGAATAAAACATTTAGAATATTGCCAAAATTTACCGTCTGCAAAGCAGATTTTAGGAGGTTAATAAAGTGCGCAGAGCAATTTGCCCGGGGAGTTTTGATCCGGTAACCAATGGCCATTTGGACATTTTTGAACGGGCAAGCCAGATGTTTGATGAAATTGTCATCAGTGTTTTTCACAATCCGGGAAAGGAAAAAGCAATGTTCAGCATGGAAGAACGTGTTGAAATGCTGCGTATGGCAACGGCGCATATCCCCAATGCCAGGGTTACCTGTTTTTCGGGGTTGCTGAACGAGTTTTGCAGGCAGGAAAAAGCTCCTTTTATTGTCAGGGGCCTGCGTGCATTTTCCGATTTTGAGTATGAATTTCAGCGTGCGCTGCTGATTAAAAAAATTGATAATAATCTGGAAACTGTTTTTATCATGACCAATGCCAATTATTCGTTTTTAAGCTCTTCCGGCGTGCGCGAACTGGCTACGTTTGGCGGCTGCATCCACGGTTTGGTGCCCGATAACGTTGAGGTGCGCATTAAGGAGCTGCTGGCGGAAAAACACTTGTTATAGAAAGAGGATGTTACGATGATAGACAAGAGTACCAGTGCTGCTTTAGACAGAATTTTTGATGAAATGTATAATCTTATTTCCGCAGCCAGCAGAATTCCGCTGACTGATAAAATCATTGTGGAAGAAAGCGATTTGGCTGAAATTCTTGATGATTTGAAGGAAGCTATTCCCCGTGAAGTAAAAAGTGCCGCCAAGCTTTTGGAAGAACAGAAAGCAATAATCAACAAGGCCCACGAAGATGCCGACAATATTGTTGTGCAGGCCAAAACCGAGGCGGAACGCATTGTGGAAATTGCCAAGGCGGAAGCAGAACGCCTTGTACGCCAGGAAGAAGTTGTGCAGCAGGCACAGGCTTTTGCCGAAGATATTAAAAATACGGCTCTGCGCCATGAACAGGAAGTTAAGGAAGAAGCAGACGCTTATGCAGAGCGCGTAAAAATGGATGTGCTGCAATATGCCGACGATATGCTGGCATATTTAAGCGGCAATTTGCAGTCTGCCCTGCAGGGACTGAACGATAACCGCAATTCCGTTAACGACGAACGCCGCAAACTTGCAGCGCCGCAGGAATATTACGGCGATGAAATTCAGGACGACGAAGAAGAAAAATAATCAGGCAAAAATTTAAGCCGTTTACTCTTACGGGTAAGCGGCTTTGTTTTTTTATCAGGACTTCTGAAAAGGCTGCATTAAAAAATCGCTGTTATAGGTTTGGCAGTAGTTTTGGTTGCGGTTTTGCAGTAATGCCAGCAAATTAGCGGCGTTAATATCCATTTGCAGCTGGCGTATAATAAGTTCGTCTTTTGCAGTATCGCCGGTGAGGCAATTTTTAAAATTGCGGCCTATTTTGGTAATAACCGGGAGCGAGGCTGTTTTGCGCATTTGTGCAAGCATACTGCGCCCGCGGCTGTTAAAGGCCAGCACGCGCAGGTATTGCGGTTTGGCTTCGGTAAAAATGGTTTTGTCATTGCCAAGCAAAAGCTGCATTAACAGGCGCCGGATGCGCGATTTTGTATAGCGTTTGTTGCTAACGCTGCTTACAACGCTTTGCATATCCGGGCAGACAGCTGCTGCTTTTAACCGGTGTTCAAGGCCTTCGGTGCATTCGCAGGCAGCGGCAATTTGCTGTTCTGTAAGCATGCAGAGCTTGTATAAAACAAGCGTGTCAAGTTTTTCTGTATTCCAGCCAAGCAAATTTAAAGAATGGAGCGTTTCCAGTAGTTTGTGGCTGCATTCTGGGATTTGGTTTAAAATTCTGCCGGAAAGCCCTGCTGCGGCGTATTCCGTGCGTATGCCGCTGGCACTGGCGTATTCCGCGCTTATGTCGCTGCTGTTGTAGCCTGCACCGCAGCGGCGTATAACAAGCGGCGCAATTTGCGGCGCGTATTTTTGCAGGCAGCGGCAGTATTCCAACGCCAAAATATCGTTTGCTTCCGCCGCGGCAAAAGTAAAGCCTGCATTTTGCAAAAGTGTGGACTGGGCGGCAGCGTAAGACGCGCTGCTTTTTATAATCGCGCGCAGTTCTTCCTGATGAGTGTTGATGAAGTGGGCGGCAGCTGCAAGCGTTTGTGTTTCTGCGGTTTCCGCGCCGAAAGCGAGGTAACCCGTAATTCCTGTCGCTGCTAAAAGCTGCACTGCGCCTGCAGCAAAAAATTCCGCGCTGCGGCACGAAAATACGGCAGGCAGTTCCAGTACAAGGTCTGCGCCGTTTTGTACGGCCATCTGCGCCCGCGCCCATTTATTACAGAAGGCAGGTTCGCCGCGCTGCACAACGCTGCCGCTCATAACGGCAATAACGGGCAAATCGCCTCCGGCAAGGCGGCGCGCTTCGGTAAGGTGCAGCAAATGCCCATTGTGGAAGGGATTGTATTCGGCTATAACGCCGATAGATTTTTTCATAGGTTCACCTCAGAAAGTTTTACTGGCGGTTAAATGTCAAATAGTGTATACTAATAGTATATTAAAATTTACCCGGAAGTGCAAAACTAATTTTAGGGGTGAATACTGTGATTGTTTTTGTTGTTAATTGCGGCAGTTCTTCAATTAAATACCAGCTTATAAATATGAACGGCGAAAAAGTGCTGGCCAAAGGCCTGATTGAGCGTATCGGCATGGACGGTTCTGTTTTAAAGCATACTCCGGAAGGAAAATACACGGTTGATATCAATATCGATGTGCCCGACCACAACTTTGGCATAAAGCTGGCGGTGGACGCACTGGTAAATCCCGATTACGGCGTTATTAAAAGCATGAGCGAGATTGACGCTGTAGGGCACCGCGTTGTTCACGGCGGCGAACGTTTTTCCGATTCCGTGCTTGTAACGCCGGATGTGCTTGAAGGCATTGCTGCGTGCGCCGAGCTTGCGCCGCTGCACAATCCGCCTAACTTAAACGGCGTTAAGGCTTGCATGGCGTTAATGCCGCAGGTGCCGCAGGTTGTTGTTTTCGATACGGCGTTTCACCAGACTATGCCGGAAAAAGCCTATTTATACGGCCTGCCTTATGAACTGTATGTAAAATACGGCGTGCGCCGTTACGGTTTCCACGGCACTTCACATAAATACGTGGCTCAGGAAGCCGCCAGAATGATGGGCGGAGAAGGTTCGGATTACCGCATTATTACCTGCCATCTGGGCAATGGCTCCAGCGTGGCGGCAGTTAAATATGGCAAATCCATTGATACCAGCATGGGCTATACCCCGCTGGACGGGCTTGTTATGGGCACGCGCTCCGGCGAGATTGACCCGGCGATTATTCCGTTTTTAATTGTTAAGGAAAATATGGATGCCGAGCAGATTGACGAATATCTTAACCGCCGCAGCGGCGTTTTGGGCATCAGCGGGCTTTCCAGTGATTTCAGGGATTTGGAAAGCGCGGCGCACCGCGGCGATGAACGCAGCCAGCTGGCGATTGATGTTTTTGCTTACCGCGTAAAAAAATATATCGGCGCTTATACGGCGGCGATGGGCGGCGTGGACGCCATTGTGTTTACGGCAGGTCTGGGCGAGAATTCTTCTTCCATGCGCGAGAAAATCTGCGAAGGGCTGGAGTATCTTGGTACCGGCATCGACCCAGTGAAAAACAAGGCGCGCGGCAAAAACCAGGAAATTAATGTTGACGGTGCAAAGGTAAAAATTTTTGCAATTCCTACCAACGAGGAGCTTGTAATTGCGCGCGACACTGTAAATATCTGCCGCCGCATTATAAAATTGTAAGCCCGCGGGCGATAACTATTACTTGACAAAGCAGCTTCACATAGCTATAATTGATACGATTGGTGAAATATGATAAGAATAAATGTCGCAGAAATCAAAAAAAGACTTGTCGGAAGCAAAGAATTTTCGTATGAACTGACGCCTGACGAGCTTGGGATTACAGAAGCCGATTTAAAAATTACCGCGCCTGTTGTTTTAAAAGGCATGGTTGAAAATGCAGGCGATGTAATTTTGCTCAAGGCCGAAGCAGCAACGGAAATTGAACGCACCTGCGGACGCTGCCTTAAGGTTTACACCGAAAAGCTTAACGCCCAGGTGGTTGAAAAATTTTATCCGGCAGGAGCAGAAAACATTGAAAATGATGCTTTTATCTATGAATCAGATCTGCTTGATATAACAGAGCCTGTTCGAGAGAGCCTCCTTTTGGCAGTTCCTTTGCAAGCACTTTGCAGGGAAGATTGCCGTGGGCTGTGTCCGGTCTGCGGGGCTGACAGAAATGAAGGCGACTGCGGCTGTGATACAACTTCGGTTGATCCCAGACTGGCGGCATTAAAGCAATTCATCAAAAATTAAATTTTGCCTTACAGCTTGAGGAGGTGTACCAACAATGGCAGTACCAAAAAGAAAAATGTCTAAAGCGCGCCGTGATTCCCGCCGTGCAAACTGGAAGCTTACCGCTCCCGGCTTAGTTGAATGCCCGCAATGTCACGAAATGAAAATGCCGCACCGTGTTTGCCCCGAATGTGGTTACTACAATGGTAAACAGGTTGTAGCAAAAGACGCTGAGTAAAAATACCCCCTAAGCCTCAGGCTTGGGGGTTTTTGCTTTTAACCGGATATTTGTTAAAGAGGCTTTGCGGCCTCTTTTTATTTTGCCGTTTTAAGGATGAAAAGCAGGTAAAAAATTTTGCTTGCTTTTTTTTATTTGTACTATTATAATAAATCCAGATATTAGGAGTAGGTATTAAAAAAAGGTGATGTTATGAATTCTGCTAAAAAAGTAATACGGCATGAGCGCTTGTTTAAAATGCTGCAAAGAAACCCTTTTTTAACGGATGAGCAGCTTGCTAAAAATCTGGCGGTCAGCATTCAGACTATCCGTTTGGACAGGCTAAGCCTTAACATCCCGGAACTGCGCGAGCGCACGCGCCAGATGGCCGAGAACGCGCAGGTAAAGCTGAAAGCCATTGACAAAAAAGATATTGTCGGTGACCTGATTGACCTGGAACTTAATCATTCCGGCATTTCCATGCTGAAAATAACTCCTGATATGGTATTGGAAAAAACAGGCGTGGCAAGAGGCTATTACATGTTTGCCATGGCAAATACCCTGGCGTTGGCAGTTGTTGATGCCGAAGCGGCCCTTACCGGTGTGGGCAATGTTAAGTACAAAGTGCCCGTATACGCAGGGGCTACGCTGGTGGCAAAGGCAGAGGTTATCCGCAGGGAGCTTAATAAATATATAATTTGGGTTAAAATAAGAAATAATAATGAGGAAGTATTCCGGGCAAAATTTATAATTGTACCCTGCCCGGACGAAAGGACGACACAGGCATATGAAAATCGCGCTTGATGTAATGGGAACGGACTATGGCCCGAAAGAACTTGTGCTTGGAGCGGTACAGGCTGTAAAAGAATTTAACTGTGAAATTGTGCTGGTAGGTGACCCGGAAACCATCGAGAACCTGCTGCGCGAATACAAAGCCGATACGGACAGCAGGCTCAGCATTTGTCCGGCAACGGAAGTTGTAAGAATGGACGAGCACCCTTCCATTGCCGTAAAAACAAAGAAGAATTCTTCTATTGTTGTGGCAACCCGCCTTTTGCGCGAGAAAAAATGCGATGCGCTGGTATCGTCCGGCAGTACCGGTGCCGCTGTTGCGGCAGCGCTGTTTTACCTGGGGCGCATTAAAGGCATTGAGCGCCCGGCTATTGCAACGCCGATTCCGAACCTTACCGGCACTACGGTGCTTTTGGACAGCGGCGCCAAAGTTGATGCCAAACCGGAACACATGGTGCAGAGCGCACTGATGGGCAGCGTTTATTCGGAGCTGATGTTTGGTGTTGATAAACCCCGCGTAGGGCTTTTGAATATCGGCGAAGAAGAAACAAAGGGCAACGAGCAGGCTCTGGCAACGTACCCGCTGCTGAAAGAAGAACAGCATATTAACTTTATCGGCAACGTTGAAGGCCGCGATATTAACAAAGGCACCGTTGATGTTGTTGTATGCGACGGCTTTGTGGGCAATGTTGTTTTAAAGTTTGCAGAAGGGCTTGCAAGTGCTATAATGGTAGTAATAAAAGACGCCATTTCCAAAGGCGGCTTAATGGCAAAGCTAGGCGGGCTTTTGCTTCTGCCGACAATGAAAGCCTTAAAAAAACGTGCTGACGTTACGGAATACGGCGGCGCGCTGCTTTTGGGCGTTAAGGCGCCGTTTATCATCTGCCACGGCAACAGCAAGGCGAAATCCATTACCAGTGCGGTAAGGGTAGCCATTAACTTTGCCGAGCGTGACGTGGTAAAACATATTGCTGAAATTGTCATCAAAGACGAAGAAAAATAAAGAAACGAGGATAAATACATGACTAAAGCTGTAAAACAAGTTGGTATTTTGGGTGTAGGCAGCTATCTTCCAAGCAAGATTTTGACCAACCACGACCTTGAAAAAATGGTTGATACCAGCGATGAATGGATTGTGCAGCGCACGGGCATCAGAACCCGCCATATTGCGGCTCCTGAACAGGCTACAAGCGATATGGCCCTTATCGCCGCAAGGCGTGCACTGGAAGATGCCGGTGTTGCCCCTGCCGACCTTGACCTTATTATTGTTGCAACCGCTACGCCTGATTACGGCGTATATCCTTCCACCGCCTGCCTTGTGCAGGACAGACTGTGGGCAACTCACGCAGCTGCGTTTGACCTTTCCGCAGGCTGCACGGGCTTTGTTTACGGTGTAAGCGTTGCTGCGCAGATGATTGCCAGCGGCGTTTATAAAAAAGCCCTTGTAATCGGTGCGGAAACACTTTCCCGTATTTTGAACTGGGAAGACCGCAATACCTGCGTACTGTTTGGCGACGGCGCAGGCGCAGCCGTACTTGGCGAGGTTGAAGAAGGCTACGGCATTTTGGGCCTTGACCTTGGCAGTGACGGTGCAGGAAGCATTCACCTTATGCAGCCCGCAGGCGGCAGCAGAAAACCTGCCAGCCACGAAACCGTTGACGCCAAAGAACATACCGTACATATGAACGGCAACGAAGTATTTAAGTTCGCCGTAAAAATTATGGGTAAAACGGCTAAAAAATCCCTCGAACAGGCTGGCCTGACCAATGAAGATATTGATATGCTGGTACCGCACCAGGCCAATATCCGCATCATTCAGTCCGCAGCAAAGCATTTTAAAATGCCGATGGATAAAGTTTGGGTAAATATTGATAAATACAGTAATACTTCCGCAGCATGCATTCCTATCGCCCTTACGGAAATGCAGGACCAGCATGCCATGAAAAAAGGCGACAACCTGCTGCTTGTTGCTTTCGGCGCGGGCCTTACCTGGGGCAGTATTGTTCTTAAATGGTGTAAATAATTGGCGAAAGAGAGGCTATGTTAATGAGTAAAGTAGCATTTATTTTCCCTGGCCAGGGCTCCCAGAGCGTTGGCATGTGCAAAGATTTGTACGAAAACTATGCCTGCGCACGCAGGACTTTTGAAGAAGCTGACGAAGCACTCGGTTTTTCCATCAGCAAACTGTGCTTTGAAGGCCCGGAAGACCAGCTGCGCCTTACTTTTAATACCCAGCCGGCAATTTTAACTGCCAGCGTTGCCTGTGCAAGAGTTCTTGCCGAAAACGGCGTAACCTGCGAAATTGCAGCAGGCCACAGCCTGGGTGAATATTCCGCACTGGTGCAGGCAGAAGCACTTGATTTTGCAGATGCCGTACGCATTGTACGCAAAAGAGGCCAGTTCATGCAGGAAGCAGTTCCTGTAGGCGAAGGCAGCATGGCTGCCGTACTTGGCATGGACAGCGATAAAATTGTTGAAATCTGCCGCAGCGTGGAAGCTGAATGCGGCGAAGCAGTACAGGCAGTAAACTTTAACTGCCCCGGCCAGGTTGTAATTGCCGGTGCCGTTGGCGCAGTAGACAAGGCTCTTGTTGCTTTGAAAGAAGCCGGTGCAAAACGCGCAGTTCTCCTGCCGGTAAGCGCTCCTTTCCACAGCACTCTGCTCCAGCCTGCTTCCGACCGTCTGGCAGAAGTATTTAAAACCATTACTTTCCACGATGCTAAAATCTCCGTTATGGCAAATGTTAACGCTGAAGAAGTAACCAAAGCAGAAGTTATTAAAGAATCTTTAATCCGTCAGGCTGCTATGCCTGTACTTTGGGAAACCGGCGTAAGAAAAATGATTGCCGGCGGCGTGGATACTTTTGTTGAAGTTGGTCCGGGCAAAGTTCTGTGCGGCTTTAACAAGAAAATTGACAAATCCGTAACTTCACTTAACGTAGAAGATGAAGCAAGCCTTGCAAAAACACTTGCTTATTTCCAGGAGGTCCGTTAAAATGCTGTTAGAAGGCAAAGTAGCTTTAGTTACCGGGGCATCCCGCGGCATTGGCAAAGCAATTGCGCTTTTGCTTGCCGAAAACGGCGCAGATGTAGCCGTTAATTTTGCAGGCAGCACCGCTGCTGCTGAAGCAGTTGCTGCTGAAATTGAAAAAATGGGCAGAAAAGCCATTCTCGTGCAGGGGGATGTTTCCCAAACCGAAGTTTGCGCTGAAATGGTAGATAAAGTGGTTAAAGAACTCGGCCGTATTGATATTCTTGTTAATAATGCCGGCATTACCCGAGATACCCTGCTTCTGCGCATGAAAGAAGAAGATTGGGACGCTGTTCTCAATACCAATCTTAAAGGTGTGTTCAACTGCACCAAAGCAGCTGTAAAATATATGGCAAAACAGCGCAGCGGCGCAATTGTAAATATCAGCTCCGTTGTTGCTTTAATGGGCAATGCAGGCCAGGCCAACTATGCCGCTGCCAAAGCAGGCATTCTTGGCTTTACCCGCAGCGTTGCCAAAGAAATGGCTGCCCGCGGCATCAGGGTTAACGCTGTTACCCCCGGCTTTATCAAAACCGATATGACCAGCGTTCTTTCCGAAAAAGTTGTTGCTGCCATGGAAGCTTCCATTCCGCTTGCCCGCCTGGGTGAGCCTGAGGATATTGCCAAAGCGGTACTGTTCCTTGTGAGCGATAATGCCGCTTATATAACCGGCCAGACTTTACATGTCGACGGCGGTATGGTAATGTAATAATGTATTATCAAACTACCTTGGAAGGAGGTGAATCGTAATGAGCACTTTCGACAAAGTTAAAAACATCACCGTAGAACAGTTGAGTGTTGACCCGGAAGAAGTAAAAATGGAATCTTCCTTCATCGACGATTTGGGCGCTGACTCTCTTGACATCGTTGAATTAATCATGGCTTTCGAAGAGGAATTCGGCGTTGAAATTCCTGACGAAAAAGCAGAAAAAATCCGCACTGTTGCGGACGCAGTTAAAATGTTGGATGAAGAAAAATAATTTATCCGCAGTTTGGCGGGAGGCATTAAGCCTCCCTGCCAAGTTTTAAAAGTTGCATCTTAACCAGAAATGGGGGATATTTGTTGAAATTACCAGTGCTTAAAATAGGTGATAAAGTAGCTGAAATGCCAATATTTCAGGGAGGCATGGCCATCAGGCTTTCGACTGCGCGCCTTGCAGGTGCTGTAGCAAGAGAAGGCGGCGTAGGCCTTGTAGCTGCGTCCGGCCTTGAGCTTGATGAACTGCGCCAGGAAATCCGCCTTGCGAGAAAACTGAGCGAAGGCAGAGGCATGATTGGCATTAACGCTATGGTGGCAGCACGCGCTTTTGCGGACCTTATTACAACAGCAGCTGAAGAGAAAGTTGATTTGCTTGTTGCCGGCGCCGGTTTTTCAAGAGATATTTTCGCCATCGGCCGCGCCTACAACGTAGCAGTTGTTCCTATTGTTTCTTCCGTAAAGCTGGCTAAAATTTCCGAAAAGCTCGGCGCTTCGGCAATTGTTGTTGAAGGTACGGAGGCAGGCGGCCATCTGGGCACGCAGGAATCTATCAAAACTATTCTGCCGGATATTATTAAAGCTGTAAAAATTCCGGTTATTGCCGCAGGCGGTGCTGTTTGCGGTGCTGATGTAGCCGAACTTCTGAAGCTTGGCGCCAGCGGCGTACAAATGGGCAGCCGCTTCGCTGCCAGCGAAGAATCCAACGGTGCTCCTGCTCTGAAGGAATTTTATCTCAAAATGACTAAGGAAGATGTTGTGCAGATTGACAGCCCGGTTGGTTATAAGGGCCGCGCAATTTTAAATCCGTTTGCACAAAAGGTTCTTGACGGCAATCCGCCGCGTCCTACAACCTGCGACGCCTGCCTCAAGCATTGTTCCCGCAGCTTCTGCATTATCAGGGCGTTAACCCGTGCACAGCAGGGCGATGTGGAAACCGGTCTTGTTTTCACCGGTGCAAATATGTGGAAGATTAAGGAAATTCTGCCTGTTAAAGAAATTTTCAGAAGGCTGAAAGAAGATATAGAAAAAATTTAAATTTGAGGTGATTTGTTTTGAAGAGAAGAGTTGTTATAACCGGTGTAGGTGCTATTACCCCTATCGGTATCGGCAAAGATGAATTTTGGAACAATCTGGTTGCAGGTAAATCCGGCGTAGGCCCGATTACCCAGTTTGATGCCAGCGAATACGGCACAAGAATTGCCGGTGAAGTAAAAGATTTTGATTTTTCCAAATACGGCGATAAAAAAGAAGGCAAACGCATGGACCGCGTTACCCAGTTTGCAGTTGCCGCAGCTAAAATGGCTGTTGAAGATGCCAAACTTGACCTTGAAAGCATCGACCCTGTAAGAGCAGGCGTTTGCGTAGGCAGCGGCATTGGCGGCATGCACACTTACTTGGAACAGACCTTGAAATTCGTTGAAAAAGGCCCGTCCAAAATCAGCCCGTTCTTTATTCCTATGGAAATTCCGAATATGCCGGCAGGCCAGATTTCCATTGCCCTTGGCTTTAAAGGCCCCAACATGGCTATTGTAACCGCATGTGCAACCGGTACCCACTGTGTTGGCGAAGCTTTCAGAATCATTCAGTACGGCGATGCCGATATTATGATGGCAGGCGGCAGCGAAGCAGCTATTAACCCGCTGGCAGTAGCAGGCTTCGGCAACATGAAAGCTCTTTCTACCAATAACGAACACCCCGAAAAAGCATCCTGCCCGTTTGATAAAAAACGTGACGGCTTTGTTATGGGCGAAGGCGCAGGCGTGCTTGTTCTTGAAGAACTTGAACATGCACTTAAACGCGGCGCGCATATCTATGCAGAAGTTGCAGGCTACGGCATGACTGCCGATGCTTACCATATCACTGCTCCGGACCCGAGCGGCGAAATGCCGGCTGTATGCATGGAACTTGCCATTAAAGATGCAGGCATCAGCCCGGACGAAGTTGATTACATCAACGCTCACGGCACTTCTACCCACAGAAATGACCTGAACGAAACTCTGGCAGCCAAGAAAATTTTTGGCGACCATGCTTATAAAATGATGATCAGCTCCAACAAATCCATGACCGGCCACCTCCTTGGTGCAGCAGGCGGCGTTGAAGCCATTGCAACCGCTTTAACCATTGATAACGGCGTTGTTCCGCCTACTATCAACTACGAAGACCCCGATCTTGAAGAAGGCCTTGACCTTGACTATGTGCCTAATGTTGCCCGCAAAGCAGAAGTAAGAGCTGCACTTTCCAACAACTTCGGCTTCGGCGGCCACAATGCATGCATTCTTCTGAAAAAATATAAGGCATAAGCACAGAAACGGTGATTGCTATGCAAAGTAAGCGTAAGGAAGAGCTGCTTGAGTTTTGCAGGCAGCTTGGAATTACCATGAATAATTTAGATATTTTAAATACGGCGCTGACACATACTTCCTATGCTCATGAGGCTAAAGAGCAGCCGCGCCCGGAACACAATGAACGCATTGAATTTTTGGGCGATTCTGTTTTAAGTATTATCGTCAGCACCTATATGTACAAAAACTTTCCAAAACTTAATGAGGGTGAACTTACCAAGCTGCGTGCCCACATTGTTTGTGAAACTTCACTGGCACAGTATGCGCATAAAATTTCTCTCGGCAAGTACCTGCGCCTCGGCAAAGGCGAAGACCTTTCCGGCGGACGCAACAGGGCTTCTATCCTGGCAGATGCTTTTGAGTCGGTTTTGGGTGCATACTATATCGACCAGGGGCTTGCCTCCGCAGAAAAATTTTTGCTGGGCCTGATGAAGCAGGAACTTGATTTTATTTGCGAACACGGAATTTATTCCGATTATAAAACACGTTTGCAGGAAGTAGTTCAAAAAGACGGCGATGTGGAAATTACCTATGAACTGATTGATTCCAGCGGGCCGGAGCATAACAAGTCGTTTACGACTGTTGTTTCGGTTGCAGGCAGGGTTATCGGCAAAGGGATAGGGCACAGCAAAAAAGAAGCTGAGCAGCACGCTGCAAAAAGTGCTTTGGAAAAACTTAAAAAATAAAGTAAAACGGTTTCGGGCTGAATACCTGAAACCGTTTTTTTTGTATGCCTTAATTAAGTTTTGTTTAGTGTGCAGGTCCGAAAAGGTTTAAAATTATAACGCCTGCCACAATAAGGGTAATGGCAAAATAACCTGCCGGGGAAAGTGCTTCATTAAAAAGAAAAACTGAAATCAGCGTTGCCGCTACAATGCCTATGGCGCACCATATTGCATAAGCAATGCTTAAATGCAGGTATAAAAGCGATTTGGAAAATAAATAAAAGCATAACCCGTAAGCGGCAAGCGTTGCAAGTGAAGGGTACATTTTTGTAAATCCTTCGGAATATTTAAGGCAGGTTGTGCCGATAAGTTCAAGGCTTATTGCCAAAGCAAGATATAAATAACCCATAAAAATTCATCCTTTATATTATTTTGCACCTGCTATTCTAACATATATAAACGGGGCTTGCAATTGCCGTATTGACGATGCGGCGGCAGCAGAATATAATGCAGGTAAGAATACAATGAAAGGTAAAGTTATGAGCATTATTCCTATTTTTATTCCGCACGCGGGCTGCCCGCATCAGTGCGTTTTTTGTAACCAGAAGAAAATCAGCGGGCAAAAAACAGCATCGGCAGAGGCAGTGCGGCAGCAGATAGAAAAATATTTACAATGGATTAAACCGGGCAAAGAAAACGAAGCTGCTTTTTACGGCGGTTCTTTTACCGGCCTTGATATGGAATTGCAGGAAGAACTTTTCAAGCCGGTTGATAAACTTTTGCAGGAGGGAATTGTTGGCAGCGTGCGCTTATCGACGCGGCCGGATTATATAGATGAGGAAAGGCTGGCTCTTTTAAAAAAGCATAATGTAAGCACGGTGGAACTGGGCGTACAGTCTTTGGACGACAGAGTTTTGGAGCTGGCGGGGCGCGGCCATAATGCGGCAAGCGTTGTAAAGGCCGTTGAACTTTTGCGCGCACATGGTTTTAAAACAGGCTTGCAGCTGATGTGCGGCATGCCCGGGCAAACGGTGACAAGCTTTATGGATACCGTTGAAGAAAGCATTGCCTTAAAACCGGATATGGTAAGGGTTTATCCGCTTTTGGTAATTAAAGATACTCCGCTTGAAGAAACGTACCGCAGAGGAAAGTTTACGCCGCTTGGCGTGGAAGCCGCCGCAGAGCTTTGCGCAGCAGCTTTGCAGAAATTTACCGGTAACGGCATTAATGTTATCCGCATTGGCTTACAGCCGGATGACGAATTGTGCAGTCCCGGAAATATTGTGGCAGGCCCTTTTCATCCCGCTTTTGGCGAAATAGTGAAAAGTATGGCGGTTAGAAACGAACTTACGCCGCAAATTATGGCGCTGCTTAATGCAGGCATGAGCAAAATAAAAATTTATGTGCCGCAGAATATGGAATCGAAACTGCGCGGGCAGCATAACAGTAATATTAAGTGCTGGCAAAAGATGGGCGCCTGTATTGAAGTTATAAAAACTAAAAACGCTTCCATATATTTGGAGGGTGAAAATAATGAGTGATATTTGCAAGTGCTTTGCGCCGGTAGAAAATGCCGGCTGTACAATTTTAATATTAGGTTCAATGCCGGGTGAGCGCTCGCTGGAGCTGCAGCAGTATTACGGGCATAAAAATAACCGCTTTTGGCGTTTAATGGCAGAAATTTTTAATAATGGCGAAATGCTTGATGATTATGAGGAGCGCAAGGCTTTGCTGCTGCGCAGCAATGTTGCCCTGTGGGATGTTCTGGCGTTCTGCCGCCGTGAAGGCAGCCTCGATTCGGCAATACGCGATGAGGAATATAATGATTTGGCCGGGTTTATTGCCCGCCATCCTAAAATTAAGCGTATTTGCTGCAACGGCGGTAAAGCCTATGCTGCGTTGAAAAAATATTGCCGCACAAACAGCATAAACGGCGTGGAAATTTTGTCGATGCCTTCAACAAGTCCGGCAAATGCCAGATGTAATTTTGAAAAATTAAAAAATATTTGGGCACCAGCCCTTTTGAATTGAGCTGAAATTTAAGAAAATTTAAAGTTTTTTTATTTGTTTTTTATTTTATTGAGTAAGATTTTTGCGGCGAAACTGTGAAAAAGACGCAAAAACAGTCACCTTTATGTGTAAAGAATATAACAAAAACGGCATTTGAAACACCAGGCAACGTGTAAAGAAAGACGCCCATAAAATGGGCGCTGAAGCCTGCAAAAAAAGTTGCAAAAAATATTGACAAGCCTTTTTTGTAATGGTACAATATATCAGTATCACGGAACAGTTATGCCCTTTTTCAGGAGGAACAGCCAGATGCTGAAGCAATTAACAGAAGCAAGTAAACATGTCGTTGGTGTTAAACAAACGGCAAAAGCGGTTGAAAAGGGAACGGCGAAGCTGGTATTTATCGCAGCCGATGCCGATATCCGCATAAGCCGCCCGCTTTTGGAAAGCTGCGAAGCCGTCGGTGTAAAAGTAATAACCGCGGATTCGATGCACGAACTTGGCAAAGCATGCGGCATTCACGTTGGGGCTGCTGCCGCCGCGGTGCTTAAAGACTGATAGGGACTTCCGCCAGTCGGGAGTTTTTATAATCATTCAAATCTAATTATTCGGGAAGGAGGTGCCGATATGCCTACAATTAACCAATTAGTCCGCAAAGGCAGACAGGTTGCAATTGAAAAATCCACCGCTCCGGCATTGAAAGAATGCCCTCAGAAACGTGGCGTTTGCACCAGGGTTTATACCACAACCCCTAAAAAACCTAACTCTGCTCTGCGTAAGGTTGCTCGTGTCCGTTTAACCAACGGCATCGAAGTTACCGCATATATTCCGGGTATCGGTCACAATCTGCAAGAACACAGCGTTGTTCTTATTAGAGGTGGAAGGGTAAAAGACCTTCCGGGCGTGCGTTACCATATCATTCGTGGTGCACTTGATACTGCTGGCGTTGCTAACCGCAGCCAGGGCCGTTCCAAATACGGCGCTAAACGTGCTAAAGCAAAAAAATAAGCAGTATTAACTGATTTCACGAAATGATTAAGGAGGGAAACACATGCCTAGAAAAGGCCCTGTTACTAAAAGAGACGTACTGCCGGATCCGGTGTATGGCTCCAAATTATTAACCAGATTCATCAACAAAATCATGCTTGATGGCAAAAAAGGCGTTGCAGAACGCATTGTATATGATGCTTTTGATCTTGTCCGCGCTAAAACCGGCAAAGATCCCCTTGAAGTATTTGATGCGGCTATGAAAAATGTTATGCCGCTCCTCGAAGTACGTGCCCGCCGCGTAGGTGGTGCAAACTACCAGGTTCCGGTAGAAGTACGTGCTGACCGCAAAACCACTCTTGGTATCCGCTGGCTGGTAAACTACTCCCGCCTGCGTGGTGAAAGAACCATGTGCGAACGCGTTGCCGGCGAAATTATGGATGCCGCCAACGGTACCGGCGCTGCTGTTAAAAAACGCGAAGATACCCATAAGATGGCTGAAGCAAACAAAGCGTTTGCTCATTACCGCTGGTAATTTAACCAGAACCCTGATTTTTATTAGAGGGAGGACGAAAAAGTGGGCAGAGAATTTCCACTTGAGAAAACAAGAAATATCGGTATCATGGCTCACATCGATGCCGGTAAAACCACCACGACCGAACGTATTCTGTTCTATACCGGCCGCGTTCATAAAATCGGCGAAACCCATGAAGGCGCTGCTACCATGGACTGGATGGAACAGGAAAAAGAACGTGGTATTACCATTACTTCGGCTGCTACAACCTGCCACTGGAAAGGCCACCGTATCAACATCATTGATACCCCGGGCCACGTTGACTTCACTGTAGAAGTTGAACGTTCTCTGCGTGTCCTTGACGGCTCTGTTGCAGTTTTCTGTGCCAAAGGCGGCGTTGAACCTCAGTCTGAAACCGTATGGCGCCAGGCTGATAAATACAGCGTGCCGCGTATGGCTTATGTAAACAAAATGGATATTACAGGCGCGAACTTCTACAACGTAGTTCAAATGATGAAAGACCGCCTTGGTGCTAATGCAGTACCTATCCAGCTTCCTATCGGCTATGAAGATACTTTCGAAGGCATGGTTGACCTTATTAAAATGAAAGCTATCGTTTATGGCGATAAACTCGGCAAAGACGAAGAGTTCGTTGAAATTCCGGAAGATATGAAGGAAAAAGCCGAAGAATACCGTCAGGCTCTTATCGAAGCAGTTGCTGAAAGCGATGATGACCTGATGATGAAATATCTTGAAGGCGAAGAACTCACCGAAGAAGAAATCATGACAGGCATCCGCAAACAAACCATTGCCTGCAAAATGACTCCGGTTTGCTGTGGTTCTTCTTATAAAAACAAAGGCGTTCAGCCTTTGCTTGATGCAATTGTTGCATTCATGCCGGCTCCTACCGACATTCCTCACATCAAAGGCGTTAACCCGGAAACCGGTGAAGAAGATGAACGCCCGTCCAGCGATGAAGAACCGTTTGCAGCTCTCGCATTCAAAATCATGACTGACCCGTATGTAGGTAAACTCGCATTCTTCCGCGTATATTCCGGTACTCTTGAATCCGGTTCCTATGTATATAACTCTACTAAGGGCAAACGCGAACGTATCGGCCGTATCCTGCAAATGCATGCTAACCACCGTCAGGAAATCGAAAAGGTTTACGCAGGTGACATCGCAGCAGCAGTTGGCCTGAAAGATACCACTACCGGCGACACCCTCTGCGATGAAAAAGCTCCTATCATTCTCGAATCCATGGTATTCCCGGATCCTGTTATTTCCGTAGCAGTTGAACCGAAAACCAAGGCTGACCAGGAAAAAATGGGCATTGCTTTGCAGAAACTCGCTGAAGAAGACCCGACCTTCCGCGTGCGTACCGACCCTGAAACCGCTCAGACCATTATCTCCGGCATGGGCGAGCTTCACCTCGATATTATCGTTGACCGTCTGCTCCGTGAATTCCACGTTGGCTGCAGCGTAGGTAACCCGCAGGTTGCTTACCGTGAAACCATCCGCAAATCCGTTAAGGCTGAAGGCAAATTCGTTCGTCAGTCCGGCGGTAAAGGCCAGTATGGTCACTGCTGGTTGGAACTCACTCCGCTGGAACCCGGCGAAGGCTTCAAATTCGACAACAAAGTTGTCGGCGGTGCTATTCCGAAAGAATACATCGGGCCTGTTGAAGCGGGTGTTAAAGAAGCTATGGAAAACGGCGTAGTTGCCGGTTATCCGATGGTAGACGTTGGCGTAACTGTTTACGACGGCTCTTACCATGAAGTTGACTCCTCTGAAATGGCATTTAAGATTGCCGGTTCTATGGGCTTCCGTGCTGGTGCACTGAAAGCTGACCCGGTTATTCTTGAACCTTACATGAAAGTAGAAGTTACCGTTCCTGAAGAATACATGGGCGACGTTATCGGCGACCTGAACTCCCGCCGCGGCCGCATTAACAGCATGGAAGCACGCAATGGTGCCCAGGTTATTGATGCATTCGTTCCGCTGTCTGAAATGTTCGGTTACGCTACCGACCTGCGTTCCAAAACTCAGGGCCGTGGCAACTACTCCATGGAAGTTGACCATTACGAAGAAGTTCCGAGAAATATTGCCGAAGCAATTATTGCTAAAAACAAAGGCACCCAGGCCTAAGAAATTACCTGTTTAAGGAGGATACAATAAATGGCAAAGCAAAAATATGAAAGAACAAAACCCCATGTTAACATTGGTACCATC